>FSVH01000347.1_pt1 | contig 32755 bp, 21 predicted proteins | sample 1637631 | NCBI WGS metagenome assembly FSVH01 (sample SAMEA3914814, study PRJEB12502) | metagenome | biome: forest; material: soil | place: USA | collected 2011-09-16 | depth 0.1 m | reverse complement strand
TCATCAGGTATTTGTCGCGCAGGTCGGCATTGTCAGCCCCCTTCATCATATCCGGATGCGTCGCGTAAAGCGTCTTCGCGTAGTGATTGGTGCACATGGTTTATTCCCGTTTAAAAAGGCTTTTACGGCGGATTTGCCCGTCCGATGCCTGTTGTTTGACATTTAGGTAACCGGTGTCATTTGTTTTAGCAACACAATTTTGACCTGCTGGTCAGAAGCCCGATCCGGGCGCGCTCGAAGACCCGCGCACCACCAGTGCGGAATCGACCACCAGATGCGTTTCCGTCGATTGTTCAGGCGAAATCAGCAGATCGGCGGCCATGCGCGCCATCTCACGGGTCGGCAGGCGCACCGTGGTCAGGGGCGGCGACAGACGGTCGGCGATCGGCGCATCGTCAAAACCAATCAGGCTCAGGTCGTCCGGAATGCGCAGCCCTGTCTCGTAGGCGGCCTTGTAAGCGCCGGCCGCCATCTCGTCATTGGCGCAGATGATCGCGGTGGGACGGTCAGGCCGGTTGAAAAGGCGTCGCGCCGCCGCATAGCCGGAATCGAAGCTGTAATCGCCGGTTTCATCGAGATCGGCGGCAATAGTGACGCCATGCGCGAACAGGCCAGCCTCGAAACCGCGCCGCCGCACATGGGCCGAAGGATAATCGAGATTGCCGCCGATATAGCCGATGCGGCGGTGGCCGAGTGCGGCGATATGAGCGCCGGCCTCGGCACAGCCGATATCGTCACGCGAGACAATCGCCCGGTCGGCGGCCGATGTCCCGGCACTGGTTTCAGCACGGGCGGTTACGCATACGCGCGGCACATTAAGTTCATCGAGCAGGTCGAGCAGCCGGCGATCCTCGGCGATCGGCGGCAGGATGATCACGCCGGATGGCCGCTGGTTTTCCAGAAATTCGCGCAATTCGGAAATGAAGGTCTCGCTGTGCCAGTCGCAGGGATGGACGACCAGTTCGGTGCCCGTGCCGCGCAGGCGGTCCAGCGCCCCCATCTGCATATTGACGACATATTGCGCGTTTGGATTATCGTAGATCAGGCCGATCAGGAACGACCGCCGAAACGCCAGGCCGCGCGCTTGCGGATCGGGATGAAAGCCGATGCGCGCGATAATTTCGGTAATTTCGTCGCGTGTCTGCGGGTGGACGCTGGGAGAATTATTGATGACGCGCGATACGGTCTTTTTGGAAACACCGGCCAGCCGCGCCACATCGTTGATGGTGGCCTTCTTACGGTGGTTGAGGACCGTTTCGATCGTCTCCGTCAATCTGTCCCCCAAAGTGCCGGCGCTTGCAAAAGCTGTCGATTAGCCTTATGACACCGGTTACCATACTATAGAACGGACGTCACGCCTCGATTTCGACAAGAAATCGAACGGATGAACCGGACAGGGCCGAAAAGGCCGAAACAGGGATTTAAAAAGGAAACGCACATGTCTTTCAGGAAGATATTTTTGCTGTGTAGCGTCATGACTTTCGCGTCACCGGTACTCGCTGCGCCGCCTGCGACCCCTGAGTTTCATCTCAACCGTTCGACCTATGACGTTCTGGGCTGGGCGAAGGCGACGCAGGGCGGCAAGGGCGGACGCCTTATCCGCGTCACCAATCTCAATGCGACCGGGCCAGGGTCATTCCGCGCGGCGGTGGAAGCCGAAGGGCCGCGCATCGTCGTCTTCGAGGTCGGCGGAGTCATCGATCTCGACAGCGCTTCGATCCGTATCAAAAATCCTTTCCTCACCATAGCGGGACAGACCGCGCCGTCACCCGGCGTCACCTTCATCAAGGGTGAGTTCAATATCGCCACCCATGACGTCATCATGCAGCATGTCATGATCCGTACCGGCGAGGCGGGCCATCCCAAGAAAAGCGGCTGGGACGCCGATGGCCTGTCAACCAATGCGGCCTATAACGTCATTGTCGATCATTGCAGTTTCTCCTGGGCGACCGACGAGAACCTGTCGGCCTCCGGTCCGCGCTTCAAGGGGGCGGATATCACCGAGTGGCGGCAGAATACCTCGCACGACATCACCTACAGCCACAATCTCGTCTATGAAGGTCTGGCGAAATCGACCCACGACAAGGGCGAGCATTCCAAGGGCGGCCTGATCCACGACAACGCCACCGGCATCCTGCTCTACGCCAACCTCTATGCCTCCAACGAAGAACGCAACGCCCTGTTCAAGGGCGGGGTCCACGCCGCTGAGGTCAATTCGATGATCTATAATCCGGGACAAAAGGCGATCCATTACAACCTGATTGCCCATGAGTGGGAAACGCATCCGTTTGAAACGGGCGTGATTACCCTGGTCGGCAATGTCTACCGGCAGGGGCCGGATACGGTAATGGCCACGCCTCTGTTCACGCTGGGCGGTGATGGCGACGTGTCGCTTTACATGCGCGATAATATCGCCGTCGATCCCTATGGCACCCCGGTGGCGCAGACGGGCCGCTATACTACGGGTTCGGCCAAAATCGTGAAGGCGCAGACACCCTACCTGCCGGAGGACATGCCTGTTATTCCGGCGGCGCGGCTGGAAGATGAAATCTATGAATCCGCGGGCGCCCGGCCCTGGGATCGCGACGATGTCGATTTCAAGATCCTGTCCGATGTCGCCGAAGGGCGCGGCGAGATCATCGATTCCGAAGCGCAGAACTATTACGGTTATCCGAAATACCAACGCACCGACGCGTCTTTCAACGAGACCGAGTGGAATCTCGATGATATGAGCCCGAAGGCCGGCTGGGCGTCACTGTATGCGAAATCCTACCCGAAACATTGACGCGGTTTAGCGTCGCCTGTGCACCGCATGGGCGACGATCCCTGCCAGCTTTCGTCGCCCGCTTTCGGTCAGGTGCGTAGGGTCTATGAACAGGGCGGCCTTTCCAAGAAAAGGCGTCCACAGGTCCACAGTGGGCTGGCCGGTCTGCCGCGCGACGTCAAACGTCGCCTCGCGGATCTGGCGATAGGCCGGACTATCATCTGCGCCCCCGGCCGGAATAGGCAGGAGAAGCAAGACCAAGGGGCTGGATGGAAAGCCGCGAATACGCTCTACCAGATGTTTGAGGTCGGGTGCGTAGTGATCCATGCTGAGGCCGGTCAGTTCCTCGTGTTCGCCAAAAGGCCCCAGGATCACGATATCGGGCGCAAATGCCTCGGCGGCGGTCAGCTGAGGGCTGCGCAGCAGGGACTGGGGTTTTTCAAGGGCATGATCAATGACGCTGGCATTCGGCGAACCGAAGTTGCCGATGCGATAATGCGAGCCGCCGCCGGTAAAAAAACCGCCCGCGACTGGGTTGGACGTCGGATCGGCCTTGAAATCGCGGTCGAGCGCCTCGCCAAGCAACAACGGGAATTCCGGATCATTGACGCGGTGCAGGCTATGCGTGGTTTGCTCGCCCAGACAGGCGATGCGAACGGGAGCGCGGCGAAAGGCCGGAAGCGCGCTCAGGGTAGGAATGGCAAAACAAAAGGCGCGCCGATCCATCAGGTGCCCTGCTGGATAAAGGGCACTCTGGCGAACAGCTTGCGTTCTTCGCCACGCGGATCGTTCGCCAGTTGCGGTGGCAGGTTCATCAGCATGGTTTCGCGTTTGTTCAGAGAATAGGGTTGCCACTCAGGCAAGGCGGCGGTCTGCGGTGACCCGCTGCGGGCGAAGGCGATGAAAGCGTCCGAAAACAGGTCAGCCATTTTACGGGCCTCGTCGCTGTCGGTGGTGATGCTGTCGGGCACGGCCGTGGTGCGGAAGACGAGCGGAATATCGATCGTATGGGGGGCGCCGAGACGGCCGCCATCCTTCGGCGTCTTCCAGTCCACCTGATAGGCGTAGGTGGCGGCGCTGGTTTTCGCCCGTGCCTCCAGTTCCTCGACCGCGCCGCGCCATGAACGTCCGGCCGTGGTGGCAGCGAAAAAGACATCCGACGGCGACATGTCCGGATACAGGCGGCGATAGGTCTCGATGACGAGATAAGGATCGATATCGACGCGGTACTGCGGCGGCAGTCTGGCCGGCAATTCCGCCCAGGTCAGGTCGAAATTGTGCGGATCGCCACCGAGAAAGCCGCGGGTCTCGTCATGCGTATTACCGATCATCATCGGTATGGCGGCGGATTGGTCAGGGGCATCTGGCCAGAAGGGGTGGCGGAACAGGACCGTCCCATCGAGCACCGGGCCAAAATAAAGGCCACCCTTGCCGATCACCGGATCAGTGGCTTTCAGGGCCGCCACCAGATCGTTCATGGGGCGGGTTTGCACCTGCGCCAGGCCATCGGCGTCGGTCTTCAGGCCCAGCGCGGCAAGAAAAGCCGTGGCGCGCAGGGTGGCATTGCCGGCGCCGGAGGCGGTGACCTGCTGGCCGCTCATGGTGGCGGCGCGATGGAACAGCCCCTTGGCGGCGGGAGTCGCCATCATGGTGGCGATCTTGGCGCCGCCGCCGGATTGACCGAAGACCATGACGCAATCGGGATCGCCGCCGAAGGCCGCGATATTGTCACGCACCCATTCGAGCGCCAGATGGATATCGAGCTGACCGCAATTGCCGGAAAAGGCCAGCGGTCCCGCGGCACTCGTCAGGTCATGCTCCAGTCGCGCCAGATAGAGATAGCCGAAGGCATTCAGGCGATGATTGATCGTGACCACCACCACATCGCCGCGCAGCGCCAGGTTCGTGCCGTCATAGAGCGGGCTGCCACCCGAACCGGTATTATAGGCGCCGCCGTGGATGTAGAACATGACGGGACGCCGTTTCCGGTCATTGGCCGCCGGCGTCCAGATGTTGAGGAACAGGCAGTCCTCGCTCTGACCATAGGCATCAGGCGTGCCGCCTTGCGGAGCGGCTGGGCCATAATGATCCGCGAGATAGGGCTTCGTCCACGGTTCGGGTTTCATCGGTGGCCGGAAACGCGTCTTGCCGTTATTTGGGCCGGTATCCTGCCCGTAACGCAGGCGGAGAAAAACATCGACACCGGCTTTCGTTTGTCCGACGACGGGACCTGCCTGCGTCATGACGGACGGCTTGTCGGTACGGGCAATGGCGGGCATGGCCATGAGGCTGGTGGTTACACCCAGCAGTTTCAGGCTGTCACGGCGGCTGAGGCTCATGGCTTTATCTCCGGATGCGCGAGGCTCCATTTGGTGTAGGCCTTGAAGACCTTGAGCGGCGCGGTATTGAACCAGGCATAGCCGTTGCGACGTTCCAGGCTGATCTCGTTGACGTCATCATGCAGGCTCTTGTCGCGGTCGCCGAAAACGGGTTTGCCGGTGCTGGCGACATAGTAACGCGCCCACAGATCGGGTGCGCCGGGACTGGCGATCAGCCGCCGACCCGCCGCCTTGTCGCCGCCGTCGGTCCAGATGACATCGTGCAGGGTAACGCCATGCAGCCATTTGACGCCCTCATGCACCGTCGCCACGATTTCGGGCGAGGGATCGGGTAACTGCATCAGATAGACCAGCAGGCTGGCGCTTTCGGCGCTGGAAAGAGCATCCGGCTCGAAATTGCGCGCCGCCACCGGCAATTCGGTCAGGGCATCGTGCTGCTGACCCCAGACGGTGCGATGGCCCTTGACGATCACCTGCGTGGTCAGGATGCAGGCGATGGCGCGGTCGCGGGCGCTCACGGCCTGCTGGCGAATTACGGGCGGTACGAAGGCATAGTCGCCCGTTTCAGAAGCGATATCCGACATCAGTTCGGCGGCATGGACCAGGGCGTCGTCATTGAAGGTGATGGCGTCATGATAGCCGCCTTCGAGCGGCCAGACCTGTGGCCAGCCGCCATTCGGAAACTGGGCGCTGAAGAGATAGGTCGCGCCCTTTTCAAAGGCAGTGTGGTAGGGGCGGGCGTCAGCACCGGGGATCGCTGTGATGACGCGGGCGAGGAACTGAAGCTCGGTGATGGTGGCGTCATTATCGAGCGTACCGACATAATGCCAGTGTTCGTCGCGCGCCGTATCGAAATCACCGGGTGTGGCGAAACGCGAATTATTGTCGCCGGCCCACGACTGGCCGGGCACGCGCAGGGCGCCGTCGCGCGACTGGTTCTTGCTCCAGCCGCCGGCAGGAGTCTGGAAGCTGACGATGACGTCGGCGATGTGACGGGCTTCCGGCGTGGCGTACCAGTCGGGTGCGCGATCGAGTGGCATGGTCTTTTCGCTGTCGCCGCGCATCTTCACGGGGGGGATATCTCCCGGCTTACCTTCGGCGGCGAGGGCGGCGCGATCAGCGGCCATCTGCGCCACCGAACGATCCAGATAAGCCTGCCAGACGGGCCGTGTTTCGGCCGGCAAGGCCTTGATGCGTTCTGCCGTTATGGCCTGCGCCGGTGTATTGGCGCCGACCACAGTTGCCAAGGCTGGGGTTGCGAAGGCGGGGGCGGCCAGTAGTACCGTCATGACGGAAAGGGTAAGTATGGGCAGTTTCACAATCGGTCTCCGGAAGCGCGGGGAAAAGGTGAGCGGTTTAAAGCGCCCGATAGGTAAAGTTGCGGAAGCGGGCCTCGCCTTCACCGGCGGCGTAAAGGCCCGGCCTGAGCATCAGGAAACCGCCGCGGACATTATGGTGGTAGCCCGAAACTTCCATGCCGCGATCGAAACGCGTCCAGTCCTGGCCATCGGCCGAGGTATGAAAGCTGACGATATGGCGGTCGTTGCGCACACGCAGGTGCATCCGCCGGCCATGGGGATTGGCGGGCCGCCCGCGCTCGATGCCGTATTGATGGGTAATGAAGGTCTGCGCGTCGAAGCCCAGTCCGCAATAAAGGCTGGCATCGTAAAACAGCAGCAGGCCGGCGCGGGTGCCGTGATCGATTTCGATATCGCACTCGAATTCATAAGCCTGATCACCGGCGACGCACAGCAGGGGCGCGGAGGTGGATGGCGCCTCGCCACGCGCTGTCAGATGGAGCACACCGTTTTCACGCCGGATACGCACGGTTTCATCGCCAGCGGGGTTGAAGAAATTCCATTGCCGGCCGTATTTGTCGCTGGTGAAATCATCCGATAAAGCGATGCCATGCGGCGTGGCCGGACCGGGCAAGGGTTTCTTTATCGGTCGGGACAGATCACCGCCGCCGAAATCGAACCAGCCGTCCGCGCTCCACGTCACCGGCGCTAGCAGGGTCTGGCGACCGAGTGTCCAGAAGCCATTTTCATAACCATGATAGACGCCCCACCAGTCGCCTTTTGGGCCTTCCACCAGAGTAGCGTGACCGCGCGACCACCATTTTTCATCCAGAGCCGCGGTATGGACCAGCGGGTTACGCGGATGCTGTTCCCAGGGGCCGTTGATGGACCGGGACCGCGCCGCAATGACCATATGGCCGGTGGGCGGGCCGGCGGTGCCGCCAACCGCCAGGATCAGGTAGAAATAATCGCCGTGCCGCGTGACTTTCGGGCCTTCCGGCGAGAAGCTCTCGACATCCCATTCCGCCGGATAGTGCCACGGATCGTAGACATGCTCAGGCGCGCCGATGGTCGATAATCCGTCATCGGCCAGCCGCACGCGATCGCCGCCGCTAAGGAACAGCCAGCGCGATCCGTCTTCACCGATGGCATGACCGGGATCGATATGGTCCGGCAGGTTGAGATCGACCGGCTCTGACCATGGCCCCTTGATATCGTCGGCCCAGATGACCCAGGAGGTGGTTTTACTGCCGGGGATTTGGGTCTGTTTTGTCGGGATATAGAGGTAGTAACGCCCCTTGTGGCGGCAAAGCTCCGGCGCCCAGACCGAGCCGATATTGCGGGTGAGCGCCGCCGTCACCGGCTGCCAGTTCACTAGGTCCTTCGAATGCCAGATGATCAGGCCGGGATAGGCCTCGAAGGTCGAGAAGGTCATGTAGTAGTCAGGCCCGTCCTTCAGGATTGACGGATCGGGATGATCGCCGGCCATGATGGGATTGAGGAAGGTGCCGTCGCCGAGATCGGCCCGGCGCTGCCCTTCGACACCGCGGGCGGTTACCGGCGCCGCCTGTGCGACAGCCGTGGGCGCAGAGCCGAACAGCAAACCGCCGAGACCCAGTCCGGCTGATTTCAGGGCATTGCGACGGCTGGTTTCGGGGCCAATTTCCGGCATGGACGATCCTTGGTGAATTGCAGAGTCCCCCACTCATAAAAAGGGGGCGCCGGATGATTCCGACGCCCCAGTTATGACAGAGGAAGGCAGACTTTAGTACTTGTAACGCACACCGAGATAATACTGACGACCGGACGTGCCGTAATCGTAGAGCAGGTTCTGAGCGGTATTGCCCTGAGCCGTGTTGTAGGCGATGTAGCGGTCATCCGGCTCGTTGGTCAGGTTGATCCCTTCCAGAACCAGCGTCAGTTGCTTGTTGAGCTTGTAGGTCACCTGCGCATCGACATTCATCGTCTCATGCTTGCCCCAGAAATCAGCCGAGGAGCCGGGCGCGAGTTGCGACAGATAGCCATCGCGGTAGGAGACGGCGACACGGCCGGACAGGGCATTGCCTTCATAATATACCGTGGCGTTCCAGGCTTCCGGCGACAAGCCCAGCAGATCGGCTTCGGTCGTAGTGGTGGCCGTGGCCGAGGTATAGTACTGAATCTTCGATTCAACGTGGGTGTAGTTCAGAATGCCGCCGGTCCGGCTCAGGAAGCCCGGAAGGAAGGTGAACGGCTTCTGGATGTTGATTTCAAAGCCCTTCAGCTTGCCGCCCGGCGTGTTGACGGGCGTGGTCACCAGGTATTCGACATCGCTGGTTTCACCGAAGTCGGCATAGTTATAGCCCAGTTCGCTCAGCTTGAAATTCTGGGCGCGTGACTGGATGTAGCTCTTCAGATCCTTCTGGAAGAGACCGAGGGTCAGCAGGGTGTCCTTGTCCGGATACCATTCGACCGAGAAGTCCATCGTATTGGCGCGGGTTGGGTCGAGATAGGGGTTGCCGGTGGTGATGGTCTTGGCAGTCGTGCTGATCGAACCACCGCCCGGCGTCATGGACAGCAGGGTCGGCCGCGCCATGGTCTTTGCGGCGGCAAAACGCAGATAGACGTTTTCCAGCGGTTCGATCATCACGTTCAGCGACGGCAGCGAGTCGGTGTAGCTGCGGTGGATGGTGGTCAGGGCCGGCGCGCCTGACGTGCCGATGTAACCGCTGACGGTCGTGCGCGTGCGAACCTCGCGGGTGCCAATATTGCCGCGATACGGCATGGAGGCGAGTTCCCCCCTGAAATCGGCTTGCAGATAGTAGCCGGTATCGACTTCCTCGGCATTGCGGTTGCCGGCGATCGACGAGGAATTGGTGTTGTTGACCCTGAAGCTGCCGTAGCTGTTGACGCAGTTACAGTTGTAATCGAAGGTGTCGCGGATTTTGTCGAGATTAGGGATGAGATAGGTGTTGCCGCCCACCGTCACGGTCTTGGAATAGCCCGCGATGTCACTGTTGATAGCTGCGACGATGGCGCCAGAGGCGTTTTCATCGCGGGTCAGGGCACTGGACGTATAGCGGCCATATTCCGTGGAGGTAAATTCGTACTTCTTGCTGGAAGCGCCGAACTTGATGTCGATATTGTCGGTCAGCTTGTATTTCAAGTCGAGCTTGGCGGTGGCGAAGCTGTTCTCGACCGATTGCGGCCGCAGGCGGATCAGCGAGGCATCGCCGTTCGCGGTGCTGCTGGAATAAGACCAGTAACAGGCTTCATCCGGCGAACAGTTGGTGGCGGACGTGCCGTAATTATAAACCGGGTGAGTCATGTCCGAATAGTCGTAGCTGTAGCCATCGACATTGTAGGATTCGAACGTGAAGGTGGTCTGCTCCGGGTTGTCCTGGAGCGAATCCGACGCGCCGATCAGCAGCTTCGAAGTCAGGCGGTCGCCCCAGTTCTGATCCCAGGTCAGGTTGAGCTGCTGGAAGGTCGTCTTGAGTTCGTCATAGCGGTGCTCGGCCCGGATATCGGTGTCGTTGAACGACGCCTTGGTCATGGTGCCTTCATCGTCGATCGTATAGTCATAGACCGAGGACTTCGGGAAGCCGGCGCCGGTGCGGCTGAACGAAATGCCTTCGATTTCCCACTCATCGCGGTTGGAACCGAAGGTGGCGTACATGCCTTCCAGGGTGAACAGGGTGTTGGGGTTCGGCCGCATCTGGAAGGCGGCGGTGATGCCCAGGCGCTCCTGATCAGTTTCGAAGTGGTTGTAACGCGGAATGCGCGGATGCAGGGCATGGCTGATTTTCAGCGCTTCTGCATCGGTCAGGACCGGGTTCTTGGCATTGGTTTCGGCCGTATTACACTGGTTTGCCGTATTGTTTATGCACGGTGTGACGTTGGTAAAGGTAGCGCCACCATCGGTGCTGTAGGCGCCGATACGGCCGGCATTGCCGTTGGCATAGGCATTTTCCCAGCGCGTGGTATTGGTCGAATCCTCGATTACGGTGCGGGTGCCGTAGGCGACGGAGAGCAGGGCGCCCAGCCGGCCATCGGCCCAGCGGTTGGAGACCATGAAGGTGCCGCGCGGCTCAGTCTGTTTCGAGGCGTCGTTATAGCCCGCCTGGAGCGAGCCAGCCATGGTGAAGCCCTTGTAATCGAACGGACGGGCGGTTTGCAGGTCGACCGTGGCGCCGAGCGAGCCTTCCTCGATCTCAGCCGACAGCGACTTGCGCACGGTCAGCGAATTGAACAGGTCGGCAGCGAAGACGTTGAAGTCGAAGCCGCGGCCGCGATTGGTGCCGCCGGAGGAATCCTTGGAACCGGTAGTGGCCAGGGCTTCGAGGCCGTTCAGGCGGGTGCGCGAAAATTCCGAATTGAGGCCGCGCACGGTGATCTGCTTGCCTTCGCCGCCGTCACGGTCAATCGAGACGCCGGGAATGCGTTGCAGGCTTTCCGCCAGGTTCAGATCAGGGAACTGGCCGATATCTTCCGACTTGATCACGTCGACCATGTCGGTGGAGCGCTTCTTTTCGCTGATGGCGGTCTGGAGCGAACCCCGGAAGCCGGTAACGATGACGAGGGTGGCGTCGTCGGCGGGTGCCGCCGCAGGCGCCGTTTCCGGCGCGGCGTCCTGTGCAAGAACGGGCGCGGCAAAGAGGCCGCTGGCGATTGCCATCGCAACCACGGAACCACTCAGGGCAAGGGTTTGGGTGAATTTGGACGCAGCTCTGGCGTCGGTCGGTTTCAGCATCGGTTTTTACTCCCCGTTTTGCCAACAGTCCGGATTTAATATTCGGCTGTTCATATGATGGAAGCCTTTTAGGCTTCACTTCGGCTTATTAATTGACACCGGTGTCATTGGATTGGACATAATCCACATGACGTCGATATTTGACAACTAGACATAGAAATTTTGGACTGACAAGACCGTATGAGCAAAGAATGACACCGGTGACATTAAAAATCACCGTTCTGTCAAAACTGCGATAATTTTGCCATAGTTGGTCGCGTCATTTTTCACTTTTGAAAAGAATGCGCCTGTTTTTTACCGCATTAGGCCTGGCGCAAACCTTCCGAGAGCGCCATCATCAATGCGCCAACCCCTTTGGGGTCATTCGGCGTGATTTTTTCGGACAGATAATAGGCGTAGGTGCCGTCGCGATAAGGCGTATTGCCCAGGCCGGCGACGCCGCAAATGCCTTCAAGCGCCGATGGTGTGACAAAGCGATCGCAGATTATCTTCAGAGCGTCGAATCCTTCGGCGCCGGTATCAGGGCCGGTAACCCCCAGTCGCGCCGCCTTCATCAGGGCATAGGCGATCATCAGCGAAGCGGAGGCTTCCTCGTAATTGCCTTCACGTTCGCCCTGGTCGGCGACCTGATACCACAGGCCTTGTGGCTTGCGTACGCGTCGCAAGGCATCGAGACTGTCGGCCAGTATACGGGCGATATCGGCACGGCCGTCAAATCCATCCGCCGCTTCACAGACATCGGCCAGGGCCATGACCCACCAGCCCATGGCACGGCTCCACACGCAGGGCGAGCGACCTGTGTCAGGATCGGCCCAGCGTTCGGCGCGCGATTCGTCCCAGCCATGATGATAGAGATCTGTTTTCGTGTCTTTGAGGTTGGCCTCGACGGCCAGGAACTGGCGCACCGTGTCGGCAAAAATCTCCGGCCGGTCGCTGGCGCGGGCATAGGCGGTCTGGAAGGGCTGAGCCATATAGAGGCCGTCGAGCCAGACCTGCCACGGGTAAATCTGTTTGTGCCAGTAATTGCCGGATTGCGTGCGCGGATGGGTGAGAAGCTGGGAAAACTGCCCGTCCATGGCGCGGCGGTAACGGACGTCGCCGGTAGCGGCGTAGAGGCGCGGCAGGATACGGCCGGCGTGAATATTATCGATATTGAATTCGCCGGGGTCGAAGGTCGGCATATCGCCTGCCGGCGTGATGCGGTGTTCGGCTTCGGTGCGGACAAAATCAAGCAGGGCGCCGTCATTCGTGGCGTCATAAAGATCAAGCGCGCCCAGCCAGATCATGCCGTCTTCGTAGTTCCAGAAATCCTTGTAAGGCTTCCAGCTGCGGATATAAGCCTCGATGAAGACGGGAACCTGCGCACCGAATACCGACAGGGCACGGATTGTGGCATTACCCAGTTGGAACGGGCGTTGCAGCGGCGCACGGGTGACATCTTCGGGAATTTTCGGAATAACGATCAAGACACAGACTCCAGTCTGATGGGGTCGCCGTCCTGGCCTGCAATATCGATATGATTCAAGCGGACATGGCGGGCATGGCGGATGTAGAGGCCTTGACGGGCCACGGCGGGGATGGAAGCGGCCATATCCGGCGGCTCGGGCGTCACATCGGCGGCGTAGCGCACGGAAAAACCGTCTATGCTAATGCTGTCGATCGGCATTTCAGGCAGGCCGAGCAGCCAGGCCGCCGCCAGTCGTACCTCGGTACACCGGATGCGGTTGAGGGTGAAACCGCCGAGCGAAGGCGTGCCGTCATCAACTGGCCAGGCTTCCGTGCTCCCCACATAATCGGTTTTGCCGTCGGGATCGCACCAGTAGAAGCTGTTGATGACGAAAGGGGTGCCGACGTTCTCCATGCGGATATTGTCGAAGCGGATATTGCGCACGATGGCATCCTTGCCGCGCCCGCGTCGGGTCTTGATACGCAGGCCGCGATCGGTGCCGGTGAACAGGCAGTCGCGCACCTGTACATCATAGACGCCGGAAGCCATTTCGGAGCCGATGACGACCGCGCCGTGACCGTCCTGCATATGACAGTTTGAGATGCATACATTGCGCGTGGGCCGCAGGGCCTGCTTCGCCATGGCGATCTTGCCGGATTTAAGAGCGATGCAGTCATCGCCCACGGTGAAATGGACGCCCGCAATGATGACGCCCGTGCAGCTTTCCGGATTGAGACCATCGGTATTGGGGCTGTCGGCGGGCGCGGTAATCGAGAGATTGACCGCGCGGATATCCGTGCAATGGAGCGGGTGCAGCGTCCAGGATGGGCTGCCGGCGAGCGTCACGCCCTCGAAGGTCAGGTTATGGCTGTCAACGGCATAAATCAGGCGGGGGCGCCAACCGGCGAAGGGGGCAAATTCTTCAGCGCCCGACCGGGTGTCGGCGACCGTTCGCCGCCCTCGCGGAGAGACGCGCGGAACGCGCTTCTCGTGAGCGATAAGATCATGTGACCACCACGTATCGAAACCGGCGCGTCCATCGATTGTGCCCTCGCCGAAGATGATGACATCCTCCGTCGACAGAATATTGAGCAGGGCGGCATGGCAGGTGAGGGGCTCGCCTTCCCATGAACCGAGGAAGGCTGGCCGACCATCCGCGCGGATAAGCGTAGCGGGCAAAAGCGGCCAGGCGTCGATATCACGCAGGCCCAGGAGGCTTGCGCCGCGCGTTATTTCCAGACGCGTCCGGCTCTTCAGGAACAGCGGTCCGCTGACGAAATCGCCGCCCTCCAGCCGTACCAGACCCGCCGGCGGACAGGCGGAAAGGGCGGCCTGCAAGGCGCGAGTGTCGTCCGTTACGCCATCGCCCATGGCTCCAAAAGCGCGCGGATCGAGCACGGCGGTGGACGGCTTCGTGCGCGCGATCAGGCGATAGGTCTGGCTGTCGCCTGTCACTTCAACCTGATATTCGGTATCGCTTTTCAGGTCGCGCAGGGTGAAGACATTGCGGTCGGTGACAAGGGCCTCGACGCCGTCGATCCGGACGTGGTGCGGCGACGGACTGCGAAAGCAATGTCCATTGGCGATTTCCAGCACCAGCGCGGTCGGCAGGATGGCGACGACCGACAAGGTCATCGGATCACGCGTGTCAGTATGGCGTTGATGTCATCATAGAGCCGGGTGCTCGCTGTCTGCTCGTTGATGACGCCATAGCCCTGCATCTCCAGGATGTCCTGAAAACCGTCGCGCACACGCGGATGCTCGAACCACGGGCTTTCAAGTACGGTGATCGGCAGTTTCGCCAGTTCGGCTTCGCTGTCGAGTTTCAGGCCGGTCATCATGCCGTCTTCGGTCAGGGTGCGGCGGGCGATGGCCGAGGAGGGCACGCCCCGACTCAGGCCCATGGCCCGCACACCGACCGGATCGTTCATCAGGAAATTGAGCAGCAAGGCCGTTTCCTGCGGGTGCGGCGTCTGGCGATTGATAGCGAACATCATGGCGGGGCGATAGAGCAGGCCGGCATCGGTGGCGCCGGGGATCAGCGGATAGGGCGCCAGTTCGACATGCTCGCCCGGCCGCAAGGTATCGGTAAACTTGTCGATCGACGAGTTCCACAGATAGCAGCCGGCGAACTGACCATTGATCCACGGCCGCATTTCCTGCTGGGCCACATTGCCGAAGGCGGCGCGAACCCGGGCTGCCGGCAGGCAGTGGTTGCGCGTCAGACCGGCATAAAGTCGCGCCATTTCGGCGATGTCCTGCGGCGTGCAGTTGAGCCGGCGGTTGACATCATCGACCAGCGGCTTGCCGGTTTTTTGCACGATGCGCGACCGCGCCATGGCGATGAAATCCTGAAAGGTGCCGTCGATCGGATAATAGGCGTCGCCCAGGGCCTCGCGCATTTTAGGACCGGCGGCCAGCAGGCTTTCCCACGAATCCGGCAGGGGCAGCCGCGCCTTGTCGTAGGTGGTGCGGTTGAAATAGAACAGTCGTGCCGCGTTGCCGACCGACAGCGCATTGCGATAGCCGCCACGCTCGCCCATGCCGAGGGTGCGGGCATCATATTGCGAGAAATCGATGTCCTTCGATAGCGCATTGAGATCGTAGAAGCCTTTTCCGTCCTGGGAAAACAGCACCTGCCAGTACCAGTTGATCTGCATCAGGTCGGGCGCCGTATTACCGGCGATCTGGGTGGTCAGGCGTTCGAGATGGCCGAGAAAACCGGTATATTCGCCGCGCACCTCGATATTCGGATAGCGCTGCATGAACAGGTGCAGGGCTTCCAGCGTGGCCTTGTGCGCCGAGGCGCCGCCCCACCAGCTCATGCGTAGCGTAACCCGACGCTGCGGACCGGGGAGGTTGCGTGGCGAACAGGCGGCCAAAGCCCCCAATCCAGCCAGCGCGGCCCGGCGTGTAACCGGCGCGCTCATCCCTTCACCGCCCCGGACGTCACGCCCTCGACGAAATATTTCTGGGCCACGAAGAACAGGATCAGCGACGGCGCCAGCGCGATGACCGACATGGCGAGGATCTCGTTCCATGACGTCGCTTCGGTGACGTCGATCGACATCTTGAGGGCCAGCGCCACCGGATATTTCTCGACACTCGACAGGTAGATCAACGGCTGGAGAAAGTCATTCATGCTCCACATAAACTGGAACAGAGCCACCGATATGATCGCCGGCAGGATGACCGGGCAGACGATCAGGGTCAGGACCTGGAACGAATTGCAGCCGTCCATCACTGCCGCTTCTTCCATATCAACCGGCAGGCTGCGCATGAACTGGATGATGAGGAAGACGAAGAAGCCCTCCACCGCGAAAGCCTGCGGAATATAGAGCGGCAGGTAGGTGTCGAGCCAGCCGAATTCGCGGAACATCAGATACTGCGGGATCAGCAGGACCGATTTCGGCAGCAGCACGGTCGCCATCAGCAGGGCGAACAGCAGCTTGCGGCCGGGAATGGCGAAGCGCGCGAAACCGTAGGCGACGATGACCGACGAAATCACCGTCAGGATGACCTTGGGGATGACGATCTTCATCGTGTTCAGCAGATAGGTGGCGAAGGTGTATTCGGTCGAGGTTTTCCAGCCTTTGGTGAAGCCCTCCGTCGTCGGATGCGAGGGGATAAAGCCGGGCGACGCGAAGATTTCATGGTTGTTCTTGAAGGCGCCGCCGATCATCCAGAACAGCGGGTAGAGCATCAGGAAACCGACACCGATCAGGACGCCGTAGCGGATGAAGGCATTGATCAGCGGGAGGTGGCGTCGCCAGCCATTCGTGGTTTTGGGAGCGGAGACCGTGTTCATCAGTGACCGCCTTTATCGCTGCGTTCCTGGGCGTAGAAAACCCAGTATCTCTGCGACCAGAAGGCCAGCGCCGTGAACAGGGCGATGATGACGAACAGCACCCACGACAGGGCCGAGGAATAGCCGAGATTGAAATATTTGAAGGCTTCTTCGTAGATCATCAGCGGCAGCAGGTAGGTCGATTTCATCGGCCCGCCACCGGTGATGATATAGGGGCCGTTGAACTCCTGAAAAGCCTGCACGATCTGCATGATGAAGTTGAAGAACAGGACTGGCGTCAGCAGGGGCAGGGTGATCATCCAGAACTGGCGCAGGCGCGAGGCGCCGTCGAGATCGGCGGCTTCATAGAGGTCTTCGGGAATAGCCTTGAGACCAGCCAGGAAGACGACCATGGCCGAACCGAATTGCCACAGGCGCAAAAGGATGATGGAGAACATCGCCGTTGACGGTTCGCCCAGCCAGTTGACGCCGTCGATGCCTGCGCCGTGCAGGAACTGGTTGACCAGTCCGTCGCTGGCGAAGACGAAACGCCAGACCACGGCGATGGCGACGCTGCCGCCGAGGATCGACGGCAGGTAGAAGGCGGTGCGGAACAGACCGATGCCGCGCAGTTTGAAATTGAGCACAACGGCGATCAGCAGGGCGAAGGCCAGTTTCAGCGGCACGGTGACGAAGACGTAGAAGAAGGTGACGCTGAGCGACTTGCGGAAGGTGGCGTCGCCCCACATGCCGGCATAGTTATTCAGGCCTGTGAAGTGGGCATCGCCCAGTTGATCCTGGAGCCGCGCATCGGTGAGGCTGAGAATGAAAGAGGCGATAAAAGGAAAGGCGGTGAACAGCAGAAAGCCGATGACGAAGGGCGCGATATAGAGCGATCCGGCGCGCCGGCTGGCATAGATGGAGGCGCCGGACATCAGCTGGCCTCCCTTGCGTCCGGCGCATGGCCGAGCGCCAGACCATCGGCGCCGAAAAGGTGAGCGCGTTGACCGTCGATGGCCAGATGGATCTCGTCATGTACCCGCAACTCGACTTCACCATCGAGCCGGACGATGACCGGCGGCGCCTCGAACCCTTTCAGAGCGACATAGGCGAAGGTTTCGCCCCCCAGTCTTTCGATCAGATTGACATAGCCGGATAACTGCCCTTTGCCGGCAGTGGTAAGGGACAGGCTTTCCGGGCGCAGGCCGAGACTCACCGCCGTACCGGCCACAATGTGGGCATTGACGCGTGGCAAGGTGATCTGGCCCTGCGCCGTGGTGACCGTTACCTGACTGCTGTCGCCGCTGCTGAGGGTTGCCGGCAGGATGTTCATGCCAGGCGAGCCGATAAAGGTGGCGACGAACAGGTTGGCGGGGCGACGGTACAGTTCCATCGGCGGTCCGGCCTGCTCGATGCGACCGCCGTTCAGCACGACGATCTTGTCGGCCAGGGTCATGGCCTCGACCTGATCGTGCGTCACATAGACCGACGTTGCGCCCAGCCGGGCGTGCAGGCCGGCGATTTCCACGCGCATTTGTCCGCGCAGGGAAGCATCGAGATTGGACAGGGGCTCGTCGAACAGGAAGACATCGGGTTCGCGCACCATGGCGCGGCCGATGGCAACGCGCTGTCTTTGCCCGCCGGAAAGCGCCTTGGGCAGACGGTGGAGCAGGTGGCCGAGTTGCAGGGTTTCGGCGACGGCCCTGACCTTGAGCTTGATTTCGGCGCGCGGCATCCCCTTGATGCGCAGGGCGAAGCCGATATTGTCTTCGACAGTCATATGGGGATAAAGGGCATAGGATTGAAAGACCATCGCCACACCGCGTTTTGACGGATGGGCATAGGTCACGTTTTCACCCGCAATATCTATGCGGCCGCTGGTTGGTGTTTCCAGGCCGGCGATCAGGCGCAGCAGGGTGGATTTTCCGCAGCCTGAGGGGCCGACAAAGACGACCAGTTCACCCTTTTTGACTTCCAGCGAAACGCCTTTGATGACGTCATGGCCGCTGAAAGACTTGGTGACCTGGTCCAGAATGACGCTGGACGTGTTCACTTATTCCCCGTTTGTTTTGTTTTGTGATCCGGCCTTTTGGCCCCCTGTGTCGGGTGATCTGTTAAAACGGAGCCTATAGGAAACCGGTGTCATTTTCAATCGACAACCCGATGAGTATGCGATTTTTTATGATTCATCTGGTCGAGCGATGGCAATAAGGCCTGAATTCCGCTTCCGGAAAATGGCCTTGGTGCGCCCCAACAACCGGCTGAAAGCGCTGTGGCCTGCGTTACGACTTCCAGAGTCTGCGGCAAGGGCACAGCCGATCAAGCGCGTAATTAAGATACTAACCCGGCGCGTTTGTCTCATCATATCTCTTCGACTTATTCCTGGCGTAAAGCCTTGCCCGGTTCGGCGTGCGCAGCGGTGAAGGCCACACCCGACACTGTCAGCAGAGCAATAACCAGCGCTGCGCCCGATGCTGACGGGAACAGCCACAGAGGCATGGTGATGACATCGTCAAACTGCGCAAGCCAACTATGCAGAATGACCCAGGCGAGAGGCCAGGCGATAAGGCTTGCCGCGGCAACAGGGCGCAGGAACTGGACCAGCAACAGGCCAACTATCTGTCGGCGTGAAGCGCCAAGAACCTTGCGCATGCCGATTTCATGCACCCGTCGGCCAGTATTGAAAGCCGCCATGCCATATAATCCCATACAGCCGATCAGGGCCGCCATGCCTGTGCCGATATTGAAAAGATTGCTGCGATCACGCTCCGGCTTGTAATAGGTATCGAGGTTCGTGGCGGCGCTGATGGCTTCAAAAGGCACGTCGGGAATGACTTGTCGCCATGCCTTTGCCAAGGTTTGACGCATCGCCGCCTCTCCCACGCCCTGGTAACGTATCATGGCGATGCCATACGGAAGTTGGGGATCGAACAGGTAAATCCTTGGCGGGATGGCTTCATTGGGGCTTTCGAAGCGCATGTCGTCAACAATGCCAATGATACGTATCACACCGTCACTATCGTTGCTGAAACTCGCCATCTGGCCTATGGCGGCTTGGGGGGAAGTAAAACCCAGGACTGTAACCGCGCGCCGGCTGATGATCACACTCGTCACATGCCCTGTTTTTGCGCCATCCGGCACGTCTCGCATCTGATCTTCTCCGCGTCGCGGGTCGAACAGGCGGCCAGCCAGCAAGCGGGTGCCCAGCATCTCGAAATACCCCGTACCCACGACCGATGTCTTGAGATTGGGGGCCAGGGCTGCATTGTCACTATGGCCTGGTCGAAGAACTTGCGAGAATCCGCCAAGCCCCAGGCCGGGGCCGGGAATGGCGTTGCCCCCTGCAATGGCACGGACGGTTGATAGCGAGCGAGCAGAGTCGATGAAGGCCTGGCGCTGGACCGGGGTAATGGTACTGTTACCTGTCGAACTGATAATGATCAGGTTATCCCGTCGGAAACCGAGGTCTGCGGTCTGGATGTGCCGGATTTGCAGCATGAATCCCGCCATGAGTATGAACGCGCTGACAACAATGGTGAATTGCAGCATGGCCAGGCCAGTGCGCAACTGCCCGGCGGTGCGTCCTCCCCCCGGCATGCGGCTGGACGCCAGCACCTGAGCCGGTTTGAAGGCCGATATGAGAAAAGCGGGGTAGAGCGCGGCAATCAGACCCGCCAGCATGACGGAGCTAAAAAGCGCCATAAGCCATCTGGAATTGGCGTAATAATCGATCCTCAGCGACAAACCGGCCGCCTGGTTTATCAGTGGCAGGGTTAGTTCCACCGCCGACAAGGCCAATAGAAAGGCCAGCAGCAGGGTGGGAACTGCCTCCAAGAGGAATTGCAGGCGCAGGGCTGAGGGAGAGGCACCCAGGGTCTTGCGTACCGCCACCTCACGCGCCCGCAGGCCGGCGCGAGCGGTGGCCAGATTGACATAGTTGATCAATGCCAGGGCCAGGGCCAGAATGCCCACGAGTCCGAGCGACCTAATCGCCGCTTTTAGCTTGGGGTTGATCAGGTGCATGTTTGCCAGCGGCACCACGGAGAGTTCCAGTACTTTATGCGCCGGTTTGTCGCCAAAAGTCCTGCCGGCCTGGCGATCGGTAAAGACCGGAAGCTGAGCGGCAAAGGCACCTGCGTCAGCCGGGCTTTTAAATTTCAGATAGGTCCTGGTGGCCACTACCCCCCATTGATGCCACAGTTCATTATTCGCACCGCGCTGAGGTGTCAGAAGGCACAGCATATCGAGCTGCATGTCGCTGTTTTTGGGCAAATCGGCAATGACTGCGCTGACCGTGTAGGTCTTGTATCCTTCATTGTCGCTGAGTGTCAGCGTATGCCCCACGGCGTCGATAGTATCGAAATATTTGCGCGCCATGGCGGCGCTTAAGACGATATGAGACGGATCGCTTAGCGCGCCGGTCATGCTGCCGTGCAGGACCGGCACCTGGAAAAAGCTCAGAAAATTGGCATCCACCAACTCCATACGTTCGGCGAAGACCTCAGTGCCTTGGTGGACAACAACGTCATTGCGCATGTCTCGCGTGCCATCGACTTGTGGATAGGCAGATCTGATCTCCTCCAGGAGGCCGCCCATTGTCAGCATGACCAGATCATCCGGTATGCTGGGCACATGAAGGCGGACCCCCATGGCGTAGATATTCGGGCGCTCTGAACTCCAGCTCTCGTAGTTGGTCTCAAAACGGTAAAGCAGGCTCAGGGTAATGAAAACGGCGATACCGAACGCCAGGCCCAGAAGGTTGAGTAAGGCATATAGCGGATGACGCCTGAACGACCGGAAGAAGGCAAGAATGGCAGACTTGATCATAGCAGCACAGGACCGTCGTAATGGGGTTTCGCGCTCCGCCGCCCTTGGCGAGTCATCTTGCGGGCCGTGTGGTTAGCCTATCACGCACTTTGGGATAGGGCTAACATACGGAAATCATGCATGTTTTGGCGAAAAATTTGCGGTTATTACCGGCATTCTCATGCCGCAAATGTCCGAAATCGAACACTCAAGATGCATTTCTGCTATAGCCGCAAAAATGGACGAGCAATGGGACATTGGCCTGCGCCAGTCTCTAGGTGTTGGGGTGCCGTAAATCTCGCATGAAGGATTACTAAGGAGCCGGTTTTTATCGATTTCGAGAAGTTTGCTTATGAATTAACCGCGGGACATCAGTGCTTCGAGGCAGGCGCTATTGTCTTGACTACACCGCCATTTCTGGCCCTTTGGCCACCGCTTAGATTTGCCGGGTAATAATCCTGTGCACGAAGCCAAGCTTCGCACGAACGGAAGATGTCAGGATAAAAGGATAGAGTGGACGCTCCCCCATACTGTTATGCAGTGAGTTCATCGTAATGGAAAGCGGCACCCAAAGATCTGCCAGAATGTCGAAACGCGTTTCTGAGTAAGGATCGATGGCGATCTCATGGACAGGTTCTCCGCAAACGCTCAAACGCATTTCGTGGCTCCTCGCCATTTCCAGCGTATCGATAATGTGCAAACAATGCGCGAATGTTTCTGCGAAGTCTTCCCATGGGTGTGAAGAGGCGTATTCGCTGATGAAATGGGTTTGCCAGTCCACCGGTGGGCCATTCTGATAGTGACGTTGCAGGGCCTCGCAATAATCCAGACCATCGTTACCGAACACTTCACGGCATTGGTCGATTAAGCCATTATCTCTCACCATTTGATTCCAGATAAAATGGCCCGCTTCATGGCGGAAATGCCCTAGCAGAGTGCGGTACGGTTCGTGCATCTGCGCACGCAGGGTTTCCCTCTCAACGTCTTCCGCTTCCGCTGCACGAATTGTGATCAAACCTTCATTATGGCCGGTCATCGGCTTTTCAATCGTTCCGTCAGGCAAGTGCTTGTCCTCAAGGAAGTCGAATAGCAGGCCCCCCGCAGGGTTGTCCTGCCGGGTCGGCGCCGGCAAGTCCCATTTGAGAAAAGAGTAAAACAATTGCCGCTGAGCGGTAGCAATTGATCGCCAATGCGCGAGGGTGTGAGGCAAGGCCGCGCTGGGCACAAGCCTGTTGTGCCGGCAGGCCCGACAGAAACTGTCGGCACTGCTGGCGTCGATCAACCAGTTGCACACATCAGCGACGGCATTGGCGCACAAACGATACCGTTTGTCGTCATCGGCGACCAGGGTCCAATTGTCTCCGTCAGCAGGGGCCAGTGCCTCCAGGCTTTTTGTTTCGGTTACAAAACCCAGTCTCGCTCCGCACTTGATGCAGTTACGATTGTCGAAATAAGTGGTGTTGCCGCACGCGGCACAGGAAAAGTCACGCATCGTCCGCCCCTGCTCGTCCGCAAAATGTTTTTCCGGGTCGGGACGAAATTTCAGTGCCCATATCCATTGCTCCCTATATGTGCGTCAACACTAGGTAAGCGCACGAGGAACCGAGATATCAAAAATGCGTCGGGAAAATAATAAACGCGCAAGTTATCACGCATCTATTTCCCGATGATCTCCGCATGTCTGACCTAATGCTTGAAATAGGTCTCGTAAATAGCTTCATCGACCAGATTTAGATTGGCCTGGAAAATATCGATGAATTCATGCAGGCCGGCCGAAATGATATGCGAAGCATCCGAGTTATGAATCGTCTTGCACAGGGTCGCCATTTCGCCGGTCGCCTTGTTCTCGACGGCGTTGTCGCGGACCAGCATATTCAGTGCCGACGCCGCGTCTTCCAGACAGAACAGCACCGAACGCGGAAAGGCCTTCGAGAATAGCAGGAACTCAGTTACATCCTTGTAGTTAATGGTGTGGAATTGCTGACGATACATTTCCAGCGCATTGACCGATTTCAGTACGGCGCCCCACTGAACGGCATCATAGGCACTGTCTTTCCAGACATCATTATGCGGAAGCAACAGGAAGTATTTGACATCGAGCAGGCGTGCCGTCTTGTCGGCGCGCTCCAGCATCTGGCCGAGGTGGGCGAATTGCCAGCCCTGCTCGCGGCTCATGGTGTTGTGCATCAGGCCGGTGAACAGGTGGCCGGACTGGCGCACTTCCTTGTAGTAATCGGCCAGGTCAGCGACGCTGCGCTTGCGGCTTTGGCTCTGGGTCAGGTGATAAAGTTCGTTGATCTTTTCCCACATCTCGACCGGAATGACCTCGCGAACGGTGCGGGCGTTTTCGCGGGCGCGGAAGATACATTGCAGGATGGAGTTGGGGTTGCTCTGATCGAAGGTCATGAACTTTACGACCGCGCTTTCATCTGCCTGCTTGTAGCGTTTGGTGAAATTCTCGTCGTCGCCCGAAGTGGCGACCAGCGGATACCACTGTGCCGAATAGCGGTCGAGCGCAAGATCAAGCATCAGGTGGGTATTGACGTCGATGAAACGGGCAACGCAGTCGGCGCGTTCGAGGTAGCGGGCCATCCAGTAGATGGAATTGGCGACACGGCTCAGCATACTAATTCATCTCCGCCGGATTGGCTTCGTCTTCCAATACCCAGGTGTCTTTCGAGCCGCCGCCCTGCGAGGAATTGACCACCAGGGAGCCTTTCTTGATGGCGACGCGAGTCAGGCCACCTGGCAAGGTGAATATCTCTTCGCCATAGAGTGAATAGGGCCGGAAATCGACGTGACGGCCTTCGATGCCGCTGCCGATCAGGGTCGGGGCGCGTGACAGCGAAAGTGTCGGTTGAGCGATATATTCGCGTGGCCTGGCCTTGATCAGGGCGGCAAATTCCTTCTGCTCGGCCCGGGTCGATTTCGGACCGATCAGCATGCCGTAGCCGCCGGAGAGATTGACCGCCTTGACCACCAGCTTGTCGAGATTGGCCAGCACGTATTCGCGTTCCTTGTCGTTCTCGCATATATAGGTCGGCACATTGTGCGAGATGGCGTCTTCACCGAGGTAGTATTTGATGATCTTCGGCACATAGGCATAGATCGCCTTGTCGTCGGCGATACCGGTGCCGGGCGCATTGGCCAGGGCGACATTCCCCTTGCGATAGGCGTTCATGATGCCGGGGACGCCCAGCAGGGACTCCTTTCGGAAGATTTGCGGATCAAGGAACTCGTCATCGATGCGGCGATAGATGACGTCGACGCGCTTCAGCCCCGCCATGGTACGCATATAGACGACATCATCCTCAACGACGAGATCGGAGCCCTGCGCCAGTGGCACGCCCATCTGTTGCGCCAGGTAGGCGTGCTCGAAGTAGGCCGAATTGTAGATGCCGGGCGTTAGTACGATGATATTTGGGTCGTCTTTACCGTGCGGCGCGATATGTTTAAGTGTCTTGTACAGGTGGTCGCCATAATCGGAGACGGGTCGGATTTTCAGCGTATGGAAGGCCGCCGGCATGATGCGCTTGAGAACAGCGCGATTTTCCAGCACGTAGGAAATGCCTGACGGGCAGCGCAGGTTATCTTCCAGCACATAGAATTCGCCGTCGCCGTCGCGTACGAAATCAGTGCCGGAAATATGCGTCCAGACGCCTTTCGGCGGTGACAACCCTTCACAGGGCTTGAGATAGCAGGCCGATGAGAAGATCAGTTCGGACGGGATCACCTTGTCCTTCAAGATCTTCTGGTCGTTGTAGATATCCTCGATGAAGAGATTGAGTGCCTTGATGCGCTGGGCGATACCCCGCTCCAGCTTGGCCCAGTCGGCTGCGGACACCATACGCGGAATGATATCGAAGGGCAGGATCTTCTCGGTGCCCTTCTTGTCGCCATAGACATTGAAGGTATTGCCGGACTGGTAAAGGATATCCTCGGCCAGCTTCTGCCGGCGTTTCAGTTCAGCGCGCGAGAGGGTCTCCAGTTGCTCGATCAGCGGGCGGGCGCTCGGATGTGCCAGGCCATTGTCGGCAAACAATTCGTCGTAGAAGCCGTCGGTTTTATAGGTCTCTAACGTCACTTTACTCGTCCGCTGCTAATATTTCAGTTAGGTAAAAACCTCATTCATGGTGACCTGAACGCGCAGGGTTTCCTTGCCGCCGCCCCGGTAGATCGTCCCCGATGTTGGCGTCGCATCGAGATAGTTGCGACCGGCGGCGACGCGGACATGGTCCTGTGTCACCAGAATACCGTTGGTCGGGTCAAATCCGCGCCAGCCGAGATAGGGGATGTAAATTTCGACCCAGGCATGGCTGGCGTCGGACTGCATCTTGTTCTCGTAGTCGGCGCCGGTGAAGACGTAACCGACACGGTAGCGCGCCGGTACGCCGAGCAAACGCGCCAGACAGATGAACAGGTTGGCAAAATCCTGGCAGACGCCTTCACGCGAGGCGTAGACCTCGAACGGGGTCGTCTTCAGCGAGGTCGAGCCGGGCACATAGCGGTAGTCGCGGTAGATGGTCTGGTTGATGTCGTTCAGCGTATCCATCAGGTGTCTGCCGTTACGTTCGGCGAAGCTCATGGCGTAGATCATCAACTCGTTGATCTGGGTTTCGGGCAGTTCCGGCGGGCGCAGATAGGGTTCCATCATCAGGCGCTGCCAGGGCATAAGGGACAAGGGAATAAAGTGCTGGCGTTTTTCCGGCGAGAAATCATCGGCCGCGCGGCCATAGATCTTGACCAGTGAGCGGCAGGAAACTGTCAGCTTCCTGTACGGCTTGATGATGCTGTAATGAATGGTCTGGTTACCGAAGACATCCTCGAAACGCATATCCTCACCCTCGCCGGAGATGCTGAGGGTGCAGTTCACCACCTCCTGAAGCGTATCCTCGACAGGCATCAGGCGAAAGCTGTGGGTCGAGTGCTCGACCTCCTGCTCATAGGCGTATTCGGTCGAATGGGTGACGTCATAAAGCCTGTAGGTGAGAGGCGAGCCATCCGGCGCATGGGTCAGGGAGCGCGTGTTGAGAATATTGTGCTGCACCGCCTTCATCTGTTGCAATGATGACAGGATGGAAAGCTGCTGGGCCTGGGCCTGCTGGTCGGCGAACAGATTGGGCTGGACGGTGCGCGCGCCTTGCAGATGGCCTTCCTGCTCGTGGACGGGCTGCTGCGCCGGCAGGGTTTTCTGGTCCTTCTTGTTGGTCCAGACCTGGGCACCGCGCCGGGCAATAATCAATTGGCCTTTCTGCATCGGCTTCCAGTCGCCTTCACGGAAAGGTGCCGAGCAGAAAACCATGGCGGTGCGGAAGGTATCGCGCGGATTATTGAGCGCGAAGGAGGCCGAATCCGAATGATAGCCGCGCTCGCCATGCGGTGGTTTGAGGCGGCCGTAGAACATCTGGGTTTCCGATTGCGAACCGTAGAATGCAGCCACGCTGGTGCCATCGGAGATCACCATGTCGGCGCTACCCATGTCGTCAAGCTGGAGGAACCAACTCAGCAGCACCTGATGATCGATATCGGCAAGCGCCCGCGCGCCATAGTCCTGCACCTTGCCGAGCAGGAAACAGAAGGCCAGTTCCGAATCCGTGCGCCCCATGGGTTCGAGGAAGATCGACTTATTGAAATGCAGCTTGGTCATGGCGGTCTTGTCGAGATCGCCATTGTGCATGAACACCCAGTCCTGACCGGCAAAGCTGCGCGAAAAAGGCTGGGTTTCCAGATGGGTATAGCCGGAGGCGGCGCCGCGCACCTTGCAGAAGAAGACGGTGGAACGGAAACTGTCCCAGTCGTGCATGGCACCGTGCAGGGATTTGGTGTCGCGCGCGGAAGGGTCCTTCGCCACGATCGCGGCCTTGGTATCGCCCGGATACCAGGTCAGGCCCCAGCCCAGTGTGTGTTCACCCTTGACCCCAGCCTTGCGGAACTTGAGGTCTATCGCCGGCGAACTCAAACCATCGAAACTGAAAGCCAGGATGTCACTCGAAATCGCGCTCAAAGAAAATGTTTCCTATGCTACTCCAGTGAAAAGCTTCTTTTTCACGTAATATTGCATTGCAACTAGACTTTTTAAATTTGCAGATGTCTAGTCCCTAAAGGCTTGTAGATGACACTTTTTTTGCGATTTCGTAATTGGATTGTTACGAAGTCCCCCGGAAGGATTTGATGAGTATTCTGGCTGCGCTGCATCATGTTTCAGATTATCACTATGATCGTCCGATCAGTCTCGGTCCTCAGGTTATTCGTCTTCGTCCCGCACCACACACTAAAGCGCATGTCCAGTCCTACGCGCTAAAGGTCGAGCCGGCCGAACATTTTATCAACTGGCAGCAGGACCCCTTCGGCAACTGGCTGGCGCGTATTATCTTTCCGGAAAAGACGTCATCGTTCAAGGTGACGGTCGATCTTGTTCTTGAAATCAAGGTTTTCAATCCGTTCGATTTTTTTCTGGAGGCCGGTGCGCAAAGCTTCCCCTTTGCTTATGACGCAACCCTGCACGACGAACTGGCCCCCTATCTCGAAATCAAGGAAAACGACCAGGTCCTCATGGACTATGTGGCGTCGATTTCCGACGCGCCAATGCAGACGGTCGATTTCCTCGTCGCCTTCAACCAGAAGCTCAATGCCGACCTGAACTATACCCTGCGCATGGAAGCGGGTATACAGACGCCGTCACAGACCCTGAATCTGCTTCAGGGGTCCTGCCGCGATATGGCCTGGCTGGCCTGTCAAATCCTGCGCCATAAGGGACTGGCGACGCGTTTTGTCTCCGGCTACTCAATTCAGCTCAAGGCCGATATCGAGTCGCTCGATGGTCCGTCCGGGGTTTCGGAAGACGTCACCGACCTGCACGCCTGGTACGAGGTCTATCTGCCGGGCGCCGGCTGGATCGGGCTTGACGCCACCTCCGGCATGTTCACCGGTGAAGGGCATATTCCGCTGTGCTGCGCGCCGAACCCGACCTCGGCCGCGCCGATCACCGGTGCGCACGAACGGGCGGAATCGACCTTCGAACATGAGATGAGCGTGACGCGCATCTATGAGAGCCGTCGTGTCACCCGGCCCTATTCAGAAGCCGAGTGGAAGGATATCGACGCGCTGGGCGATGCGGTCGATGAAAAGCTGATCGCGCAGGATGTGCGCCTGACCATGGGCGGCGAGCCGACCTTCGTATCGCTCGATGATCGCCTGGGCGACGAGTGGCATTTCTCGGCACTTTCCGATGCCAAGAAGAAGCTCGGTTACGACCTGTTTCAGCGATTATCGAAACGATTTGCGACAGGCGCTTTGGCGCAACATGCGCAGGGCAAGTGGTATCCGGGCGAAATTCTTCCGCGCTGGGCGATGAATATGTACTGGCGTAATGACGGCCAGCCGATCTGGCTCGATCAGGCACTGCTGGCTGATCCCGAGACGCGTAGCCCCGAAGCGAAAAGCGGCCTTAAACCCGTGGCGGCGGGAGAGTTCTTGGAAGCTCTCAGCAAGACCCTGAGCCTTGATCCGGCTCTGGTTATTCCGGCTTATGAGGATATCCCTTACCTGTTATGGAAAGAACAGCGCATCCCGCTGGAAGGCGAAATCCTCAAGGCGGATGTATTTGAGGCCGCCGAACGTAAGCGGCTACAGGCCAAGCTGGATGCTAATGTCGGCAAACCGACGGGTTACGTTCTGCCGCTTGCCTTCTCGGCCAAGAGCAATGGCTGGATGAGCAATGCGTGGAAATTCCGCACCGAGAAAATGATGCTTATTCCGGGGGATTCGCCGGTCGGTCTGCGCCTGCCGCTGGGCGCCTTGCCGGTGGTAGAGCCGAAACTGGTCGATGCCCACTTCTTCCCGCCGCGTTCGCCCTTTGCCGAGACCGAAGCTTTAACCGATACGGCCGCGGCGATCGGCGCCTATACAAAAAACCTGACGAGCAGCAAGCCGGCGACCAAGGCCTCAGGTGCCGGTGTCAATGGCCTGATCCGCAGCGCTTTGTGCGCTGAAATCCGTCACGGCAGGCTGTTCCTCTTTCTGCCGCCCCTGACCTATATCGAGCACTATCTCGACCTGATCCATGCCATTGAGGCAGTGGCATCATCACTGAAAATGCCGGTGGTGATCGAGGGGTATTCGCCGCCGCGCGACCATCGCGTCGAAAGCATGTCTGTCACGCCAGATCCCGGCGTCATTGAGGTCAATATCCAGCCGGCGAAATCATGGCCGGAGCTGAAAAACATCATCACCACGGTCTATGAAGAAGCAACACAGGCGCGCCTGATCGCCGACAAGTTCATGCTCGACGGCAAACGTATCGGCACCGGCGGTGGCAACCATATCGTCATGGGGGCAATGAGGCCCGAAGATTCGCCGTTCCTGCGCCGGCCGGACGTGCTGGCCTCGATGATCCGTTTCTGGCAGAACCATCCCTCGCTCAGCTATCTGTTTTCCGGCCTCTATATCGGGCCAACGTCTCAGGCGCCACGCATCGACGAGGCGCGCCATGACTCACTCTATGAGCTGGAAATCGCGCTGAAATCGATCCCGGCGCCTGGTGGCGAGATATCTCCGTGGCTGGTCGATCGCCTGCTGCGCAATCTGCTGGTCGATTTGACCGGCAATACCCATCGCGCCGAATTCTGCATCGACAAGCTCTATTTGCCAGATAGTGATCGCGGTCGTCTGGGCCTGCTGGAAATGCGCGGCTACGAAATGAGCCCGCATCCGCAGATGAACCTGATCCAGGCCCTGCTGATCCGTGCGCTGGTCGCCACCTTCTGGAAGGCACCCTATACCGCGCCGCTGGTGCGCTGGGGCACGCAACTGCATGACCGCTTCATGCTGGGTCACTATGTCCATGAAGACCTGAGCGAAGTGCTGGATTATCTCAGGCTGAACGGTTTCAAATTCTCGGTGGACTGGTTCATTCCGTTCTTCGATTTCCGCTTCCCGACGGTCGGCACAGTGCAGATCGGCGATATCACGCTGGAACTGAAAAACGCGCTGGAACCCTGGCCGGTCATGGGGGAGGAGCCATCTGCCGGCGGCACCTCGCGTGGGGTTGATTCTTCCATCGAACGCATGGAGATCCGGCTGAAGGGCGCGGTTTCGTCGCAGCATGTCATGACCTGCAACGGCCTGCGCCTACCGCTTTCGGCGACGCGTGACGGCAATATTCAGGTGGCCGGCATCCGTTACAAGGCATGGAATCCGTGGTCGAGCCTTCACCCCAATCTGCCAATCAATACGCCGCTGAAGTTCGATGTGCTTGATACGCGGCTGGAGCGCTCGCTGGGGGGCTGCAAATACCATGTCATGCACCCTGGCGGCCGTAATTACGATACCCTGCCGCTCAACGAAAATGAGGCCGAAGGGCGTCGTCTGTCACGCTTCGAAGCTTACACCCATACACCCGGCAAGATCAAGATTCCGCCTCTGGTGAGAAATCCGGATTTCCCTCATACGCTGGATTTGCGTTGGAAACCTGCGTGAAGCGGTCCCAATGAGTGAGTGGCGGCAGTTCTGTCGCGTCCGGTCAGAAGAGGCGCACGAAGAAGCAGTACAACATGGGCCAAAAAGTACTGCAATGCTGTACCGATTTGACAAAAATTGCGGACAGAAATAAGTGCAAATAAGACAAAACTTATTTAATACATTGAAAGAAATAGAGATTTTCTGGTAAGATTTTGTCGAAAAATCCATTTTTTTTGGTCCTTGCAATCTTACGTTAAAATATTAATGAACAAAAACAATAACTTAAGCGGTAAGTTTTCCGTAGCTCCGATGATGGACTGGACGGATCGGCATTGCCGCGCTTTTCATCGCACCCTGACGCGTCGGGCCCTGCTCTATACCGAAATGGTCACCACCAAGGCGGTTATCCATGGCGATCGTGAGCGCCTGCTCGGTTACAGCGACGTCGAACATCCGGTTGCGTTGCAACTGGGCGGTTCGGAGCCGAATGAACTGGCGCAGTGTGCAAAGATCGCCGAGGATTGGGGATACGACGAGGTCAACCTGAATTGCGGTTGTCCATCGGATCGTGTGCAATCCGGCGCATTCGGCGCCTGTTTGATGCGAGAGCCCAATCTGGTAGCGGACGGTATGCGCGCCATGATGGAGGCGACAAAACTGCCCGTCACGGTCAAATGCCGCATCGGCGTTGATGACCAGGAGCCGCGCGAGAGTCTCTTCGCCATGGTAGAGGCCTGCCGCCAGGCCGGCGTGACCTCCTTTGCTGTTCATGCCCGCAAGGCGTGGCTGAAGGGGTTGTCACCCAAGGAAAACCGCGATGTGCCGCCGCTCGATTATGAACTGGTCTATGAGCTGAAACGCGCCTATCCAGAGCTAATTATCGCCATCAATGGAGGTATCGGTACGCTTGAAGAAGCGCAGGCGCATCTGGCACAGGGGGTTGATGGAGTCATGCTCGGCCGCGCCGCTTATCATGAGCCGGCGTTGCTGGGGCAGGTGGATCGCCTGTTCTTCGGCGAAGGGGCTGATGTCGACCCCTTTGAGGCATTAGAGGCTTATCGACCCTATATGGCGGGGCAACTGGCCATCGGTGTGCCGCTGTCGCACATGACACGCCATATGCTTGGCATCATGCATGGCCTGCCGGGCGCAAGGGCGTTCCGCCGCATCATGACGGTGGACTCGATCACTCCAGGCGCAGGACTTGAAGTCATGGACCGGGCGATTGCCGCCGTGCGTGAAGCCTTGGCGGCGGTCGAGACGCGCCGTGAAGCCTATGAACTCACTAGGGATGCAGGATAAGACTCGACGGCGTCGCTTCGAAACGCGACAGGCGGCCGAGATAGCTCATGCCAAGTAATGAAGTGGTCAAGCCTTCCTTGACCACCATGGCATCGACATTGCGCACCGTGCTCTGGCCGATGCCGACAACGCTGAGATTGACCGAAGCGGCGTAGGTCTTGCCATTGGCGGTGGTGACTTCACGGTCGTAGGTCAAGGTTTTGGCGTCGAAACCAAGACGCTGGGCGTCAGCCGGGGTGAGCGCCACGACCGTAGCGCCTGTGTCCACCAAAAAGCGCACAGCCCTGGTATTGACTGTGGCATTGGCCCAGAAGTGGCCATCCTTCGCTTTGGGGATAGCGGTGACATGCGTATCGACGGTTGTACCGGCATCGACGACACTCGCGGCTTCGGTGGCGGCGGTATCGGCCTGGGTCGTGTGCTGGCCAAGCGATAGAACGCCTGTGCCGGCCAGGACGGCGCAGAAGACGGCACTGCCCAAAACGATCGCTGATTTAAACATGAAACTGACACTCCGCGCCGCATCGGCCCAATCATGGCCGAAGAGTCATTTTGACCCTGCGCTCATCCTATCCGAAGAGGGTTGCTGTATGGTGAATCAGCTTGATGCGACTAAATTTTAAAAAATTGCGCTTAAGGGCAATCTTGGAATATTTTTTACTCAACAAAAACAAATAATTATCATTTTTATCGAAAATAATATGATCTGTGTTCGGATTAATTATTGCAATGGGAGAATTTTCTGGCATAGTTAACCCACGACGCGACGACGACTGAGAGGGTGAAAACCCCTGCGAGCTGCGCCGCGTCTTCTGGTCCAT
>FSVH01000183.1_pt1 | contig 34338 bp, 27 predicted proteins | sample 1637631 | NCBI WGS metagenome assembly FSVH01 (sample SAMEA3914814, study PRJEB12502) | metagenome | biome: forest; material: soil | place: USA | collected 2011-09-16 | depth 0.1 m | reverse complement strand
TTTCGAAATCAAACTCTTCGACGCGGCTTCCGTTCATCACGACGACACGGGTCTCTTCCGTGTGCGTCGAGTCGATTAACATTGTCTTTGACATTAAAGATATCTCCGGAGCGCTCGGACGCATCCAACCGCCGGACCATTGGCCGGGCGGGGAAAAAAGCGTGGCGCTGATAGGGGGTAAGAAGGCGCGCGCAGGCGAGGACGACGTTTAAGGCATCAGTCTTCGGTTTATAGCGGTTGAGGCTCAAGGCGCAGCCCATTAAGGTATTGTTCCAAACGCAATATCTGCGCGCTGTATTGCCGCGCAAATTTATAAAAGTGTAATGCAGGTTCCGGGCGAAAAGCGCTTTCACGTTTCCGGCGTGGCAGCCGGAACAGGCATGAAAGCGAAATAGGCGCGCGGCGCCGTTATCACAAGGGTTCGTCATAATCAGTCGGCGAAAAGTCTGCGCTTTGACCGGACTCATAACAGGCGATACCCATTTGTCACATGTTCGCAAAAAGCCGGATACGTCAATCTAATTCTTTGTGTGCATCGGAAGCGACACATTTTTGGCGGCAGGCGCCCCGTCTTAACCTCATGGCAACCATATTCAGTAATGGAAGGATAACCGTACCCCTTAATCGTATTTCTACATCCCTGTGGCAGTATGGCGGGACAGCCGGAGAATGCCGGTCAAAAACACACATAATGTGGTGCGTGGAGTAGTGAATGTTTCGACGGTTTGACGTCCTTGCCAATGCTAAGATAATCCTGAAAGCTGTAATGCTGGCAGGGCTTGTTTGTGCATCCGCCTTTATTGCGCAGCCGGTGCTGGCGCAGGGCGGGGACGTGGTCAAGGTGCGCCTGGGGGGCGATGCGTCTCAGACCCGTATCGTCATCGAGCTGGAAAAGTCCGTCGCGGCCAAGATCGTTACGCGCGACACCGAGACCGACCGGCAGGTCATTGCCTTGCCCGATATCGATCTTGACAGGACCATGGCCGGACAGGGGCAGGGGCTGATCAGTGACTGGCGGCTGGAAAACATGGCCGGCAGTGTTCGCCTGAAGCTTAATTTCAAATCCGGCGCCAAAATTTACCGCCGCTTTCTGCTGCCCCCGGCTGACGGTATCAGCGTTTACCGTTATGTGATCGATATTGTGCCCCAGGGAATGGACAAGGGTGCCGATATGGCCAGCCAACTCCTGGCATCGGTGCCGGTCGTCGCCACGGTTCCGCAGGCAGCCATTCAGACAGTTGCCCCTAAAAACCGCAAGAAGGTTATCGTGATCGATGCCGGTCACGGTGGCAAGGACCCCGGCGCGCATGGCGGCAAGACACTGGAGAAAGACATCAATCTCGCATCCGCGAAGGCTTTGCGCGCGGCGCTTGAAAAGACCGGTCGCTACACGGTCATCATGACGCGCGACACCGATAGTTTCGTCGACCTGCCGGCGCGTGTCCGCATCGCCCGCTCGGCCAATGCCGACCTGTTCATTTCGCTGCACTCGGATTCCGGCGGTGACGGCAATACGCGCGGCGCTTCCATCTATACCCTGTCTGATTCCGGCACCGAACGCGCCGCCAAGAAGGCGCTGGTCAAGGGCGACTGGTCGCAGGGCGAACCGCCTGCCGACGCTATCGTTAGCCGTATCCTGATCGACCTGACACAACGCGCCACCAAGAACCGCTCTGCGACCTTCGCGCAGCTTGTCATGGATAATATCGATGATTCAACGCCCCTGCTGAAATCCAGCCAGCGTCAGGCCGGTTTCGTGGTGCTGCTGGCGCCCGACGTACCGGCAGTGCTGCTCGAAATGGGCTTTGTCAACAATCCGCAGGATGAAGCCTTGCTCAATGATTCGGGACATCGCGCCGTCATGATGGGGCAGGTGGCCAGGGCGATCGATAAATATTTCGAGAACAGTGTGCAATACGCCTCGTTCGCCGGCTTGAACTAACAAAGCCTGCGCAATCGCTTGAAACAACAAGGCCCTGCCATTCATGGCGGGGCCTTTTGTTTGCCGAAACGCCGGTTACTGTGTGTACGGGAATGAAATTTCATCGAATGGCTTTGCCTGACAGCCGGTCTTTGCTAAGTGTACAGACAGTAATGCGCTTGCAGGCCGCAACGGCCTTCGTGATCGACGGGTGGAGGTTGTTTGCTAAGGTCATCTGAACGTTGGTTCGCCGTGGCAGGCGTTGTCGTGATGAGCGCTGTGGCCATAGCGGGCTTCGCGGTCGCCATCTATGCCGCATGGCTGTTCCATGACATGCCTGACGGCAGCGAACTGGCTGACTTCCATCCTGTGACCTCGGCGCGCGTGTTTGCCTGGGACGGTACGCTGATCGGTGAATATGGCCAGGAACGCCGTATCTATGTGCCTTACAGCCGGATGCCGACACGGGTAACCCAGGCCTTTCTCGCCGCTGAAGACCGTAATTTCTTCACGCATAACGGCGTCGACGTCAGCGGCGTTTCGCGCGCAATGGCCAAGAATGTTTTCAATCTTTTGCGCGGCAAACGCTTTGAAGGTGGATCGACGATCACGCAGCAGGTGGCTAAAAACCTGCTGCTGAACAATGAACGCACGGTCGGGCGCAAGCTCAAGGAAGTCATTCTGGCGCGCCGACTGGAAAATTCCCTGCCGAAGGCACAGATTCTCGAACTCTATCTGAACGACATCTATCTGGGTTATCGCTCGTATGGCGTGGGTGCGGCAGCCTTCAACTATTTCGGCAAGTCACTCGATCAGTTATCCCTGAGCGAAACGGCCTTTCTGGCGGCCTTGCCGAAGGGACCGGAAAACTACCGGCCGTCGAACCACAAGGCAGCCGCGATCGCCCGACGCAACTGGGTGCTGGGCGAAATGGCCAAGGCCGGTTGGGTGACGCGCGAAGAAGCCGCTGCGGCGATGCAGGACGATCTGGTCATTCAGGACAAGCCGCGTCGCGCCAAGTACCAGGATGCTGACTATTTCGTCAGCGAAGTGGAACTGCGTTCAAAGAAGCTGTTCAACGACGCCATCTACACAGAAGGGTATTACGTCAAGACGACGCTCGATCCCAAGCTGCAAACCATGGCACGGCAGTCGCTGATGGACGGTCTGGAAATCTATGACCGCCGGCACGGCTGGCGTGGCGCCTGGGGCAATATCCCGGTCACCGACAACTGGGAAACCGAGGCGCTCCAGGCGGAAAATAACCTGCCGGAATCCCGTCGGGCGCCGTCCGAACGGGCGGACTGGCAGGTCGGAATGCTGGATAAGAGCAGCGGTTCGGTCCGTGCGATCGATGGCGGTCACGGCGTCATTCGTGCCGATGACCTGGCATGGGCGCAGGCGACCCGCACCCTGAAAGCGGGCGATCTGGTCTATATTTCGCAAGCCTCTACCGGTATTTATCGCCTGCGTCAGGTACCAAAGGTCAATGGTGCGCTGGTGGCGATCGATCCCTATTCGGGCCGTATCGTCGCCATGGTCGGCGGCTACAGTTATTCACTGTCGAAATTCAATCGCGCCACCCAGGCTGCGCGCCAGCCGGGGTCTTCCATCAAACCCTTTGTCTATGCCGTGGCGCTTTCGAAGGATTTCACGCCGGCCTCCATGGTCGATGACGGACCTATCAGCATGATGGGCGGGGACGGAAAGATGTGGACGCCGTCAAACTATGAGCATGATTATCTCGGCATGCAGCCGATCCGACGCGGTCTCGAACTGTCGCGTAATCTGATGACCGTGCGTCTGGCGCAAAAGGTCGGCATCAAGCCGGTAACGCAGGGTATCGTCAATTTTGGCGTGCTTGACAAGATGCCGTCGGAAATGTCGATGGTGCTTGGCGCCGGCGAGGTCAATCCGTACCGCCTGACCAACGCCTATTCGATCTTTGTCAATGGTGGCCGCAAAGTGAAACCGCATATGATCGATGAGGTTCAGGATCGCAACGGCAAGGTGGTTTACAAGGCGGATGAACGCACGTGTCCGTCAGCCTGCACGGCCGATTTCGATGGTCTGGAAAGCCCGCGTCTGTCGCCTCAGGGAGATGTGGTGCTCGATCCGATCACCGCCTACGAAATCAATTCGATGTTGCAGGGTGTTGTCCAGCGCGGCACGGGGGCGGCGGCGCGTTCACTCGGCATTCCGATGGGCGGGAAAACCGGCACGACCAATGATTACCGCAGCGCCTGGTTCGTCGGTTACACAGCGGAACTTGTGGTCGGCGTCTTCGTCGGTTTCGACGATAACAGTACGCTCGGCAATCATGAAACCGGTGCGGTGGCAGCCCTGCCGATCTGGATGGATTTCATGAAAAACGCCAATGCCGGCAAGCCGAACCGCGACTTCAACAAACCGAAGGATGCGGTCTATATGTCGGTGCACGGCATCGAGGAAGCCTTCAAGCCAGGCACCGAACCGAAATACACGGCGGCGCCGATGGACGATGCCGATGGACCCAAGCCTTATCTTGATACGTGGTCTGATGATGGCGACACCAGCGGACCGGTAACGGTTGTGCCGGCTGAAGAACCGCCGCCACCACCGAAGCAGAAGGCTGACGCCGGTACGCTTTATTGAGCCTTAAAACTTTTTGAGCGCTTGTCATTTCGGGCGGGTCTCTGTAAACCCGCCACTCCATATTTCAGGATTTCAGCTATGCGTTTGGATATCGAAGCGTCTGCTTCCGAGATCGAGCAGTCCATCGGACTGCTCAGGAGGCGTCTTTGACTGGGATGTCGCATTAAGACGTCTCGATGAATTGAATGCCCGGTCGGAAGATCCGACCCTGTGGGACAAGCCCGAAGCGGCTCAGACGCTCATGCGGGAACGCAACAAGCTGGCCGCGTCGGTAGACGCTGTCCGTTCGATCGAGAAGGAACTGAAAGACGCCATCGAATTCGCCGAACTGGGCGATATGGAAGGCGACGAAAGCCTGATCGAGGAAGCGCGCGGTCTGCTGAAAGACCTGAAAGCGCGCACCGGTCGCGCCGAACTGGAAGCCCTGCTTTCCGGCGAAGCCGACGGCAATGACGCCTATCTCGAAATCAATTCCGGTGCCGGCGGAACCGAATCCAATGACTGGGCCGGCATCCTGCTGCGCATGTACAGCCGCTGGGCCACAGCCCACGGCATGTCGATCGATGTCGAGGAAGAAACCCAGGGCGAACAGGCTGGCATCAAGTCGATCACGCTCAAGGTATCGGGCGAGAACGCTTATGGCTGGTTGAAGACCGAAGCCGGTGTCCATCGCCTGGTACGGATTTCGCCGTTCGATTCCAACGCCAAGCGCCATACCTCGTTCGCTTCGGTCTGGGTGTATCCGGTCGTCGACGATACCATCGTCATTGATATCAATCCGGCGGATGTGCGTACAGATACCTACCGGGCCTCCGGTTCTGGCGGCCAGCATATCAACAAGACCGATTCCGCCGTGCGCCTGACGCACATCCCCACCGGTATCGCGGTTGCCTGTCAGGCCGGCCGCTCACAGCACGCCAACCGTGACGAAGCGTGGAAAATGTTGCGCGCCCGTCTGTACGAACAGGAATTGCAGAAGCGCGAAGCCGCGCAACAGGCGCTGGAAGATTCCAAGACCGATATTGGCTGGGGACACCAAATTCGTTCCTATGTTTTGCAGCCGTATCAGATGGTCAAGGACCTGCGCACCAATGTCGAGACCTCGGATACGCAGGGCGTGCTTGATGGTGATCTTGACGCTTTCATGGGCGCATCTCTGGCTCAGCGTGTAGGCGTGACGCGCGATGGGGCGGAGGTCTAAAGCTCCGGCTTGGCCTTCGCGCCACCTGCTGTCTTGGCGACATTGACGATATCGGCGCGCGGCGCCGCTTCGGGATGGGCCGTTGCGGTCAGGTGCGCCGGTTCCTTGCGGCGGCCTTTCTTAATGACGATCTGCGCGCCCATATAGCGGGAATAGACCTGGGTGAATTCCGCCCCCAGAAAGAAAATCTGCGTCGAATAATAGATCCAGATCAGCACAACGATCAGTGATCCGGCCGCGCCATAGGCCGAACTGAAGGCGCTCTGGCCGAGATAGATGCCGATCAGGAATTTGCCGAGCGTAAACAGGATGGCCGTGATCGCCGCGCCGATCCAGACATCACGCCACTTGATATGCACATCGGGCAACACCTTGAAAATCATGGCAAACAGGACGGTGATGACGCTGAATGAAATCACCAGATTGACGATGTGAAGGATCAGGGTGATCGGGATTAGGCCCTCAAAGAAAGTACTGATGGCCGATAGTCCGGCCGAAATCACCAGCGCAATCAGCAGCAAAAAGCCTATGCCCATGATCATGGCGAAAGACAGCAGGCGCTTCTTGATGAACCATGTCCAGTGGCCATTTTCGCGTTCTTCCACATTCCAGATGGTGTTGAGCGCATCCTGCAACTGGGCAAAGAAACTGGTGGCTGAGATGATCAGGGTGACGATACCGATCAGGCTGGCGATATAGCTGGCCTTCGGATTGCTGGTGCTCGCCAGCATGGACTGAATCGCGCCGGCGCCCTGATCACCGATCAAACCGCGGATTTCATCGAAAATGTAACCGCTGACGGCATCGCGGCCAAAGGCCAGCCCGGCCATGGCGATGACGATCAGCAATAATGGGCCAATCGAAAGCATGCTGTAAAAGGCCAACGCGGCACCGAGACGCGGCACCTTGTCGTCGTTCCATTCCCGAATGGTTTCCTTGAAAATAAACCAGAAGGCCGGAAGCGTCAGGGGCGGGCGCTTGCGTGGTGTGTCCGTCATGAGAGCCGCCGGTGAGAAGGGAATCGAAAGCCGGATATGAGCATAAAGGAAATAAAGAAAAAAGCCGGAGAAGGCAGCTTCCCCGGCTCTTAACAAGGCTGTGTTATCGTTTGCGAATCCTATTTCAGGTCGGAAAGCGCATTCAGGTCGTAGCTGTTGAGGCTCGGCGTGCCATAATCGGACGGTGCGACGGGCGCGGCCGATACGGCCGGGTTTACGGCGGCGACGGCTATCGGCTCTGGCGAGGTTTCTGGCCGACGGCTTTGCAGGCAACGTCCTTGGAAGAAGGCGCCGACATCGATGGCCAATTGTTCATGCGTGATATCGCCTTCGACATAGGCGGTAGCTTGTAGTTTGATCTGCTTGCCGGTGATCGAACCGACGATGCGGCCGCGCACTTCGATGGTTTCGGCTTCGACCTTGCCTTCGATATTGCCAGCTTCGCCGACGATCAGATGGCCGACCTTGACGTCACCACGTACGGTCCCATCGAGATGCAGATCACCGGTGCCGGTGATATTGCCTTCGATCAGCAAGCCAGCGCCGAAGCTGGACAAGGGACGCGCGCCTGTGCCCATGGCGGCGGGCTTGGTGCGGTTCATGTTGACATTGGGCGTTTCAAGCGGCGGAACGACGACTGGCGTCGGTTGCGGCTTGGCAGCGGGCGGGGTTGGTTTGCTAGTTTTGTTGAACATAATCTCCAGCCTTTAAGAAACGTGCGGGGTTTTGAGCGCGACCATTTTGCCAGACTTCGTAATGAAGGTGGTTGCCGGTCGAGCGGCCTGTGCTGCCCATGGAAGCGATGCGCTGATCGACAGCGACACGTTGTCCGGGTTTGACGCTGGCGGATGCCAGGTGGGCATATCGGGTTTTGAAGCCATTACCGTGATCGATCTCGACCACATTGCCATAGCCTGTGCGGACGCCCACGAAGGAAACAATACCGGGAGCGGTTGAATAGATCGGGGTCAGATAGGGACCTGCGAAGTCCTGGCCCTGATGCATATGCGGGCGGTGATTGAAAGGATCGAAACGCACGCCGAAACCGCTGCTTTCACGGGTACCGATGGTGGGGCGATCAAAAGGCAGGCGCTGAGCGCTGTTTTGCAAGCCGCGCATATCGCTCAGGTCCATGGCGGCATTACGGACGCGCTCGGCGAAATCTTCATCGACGCCCAGGAAACTAGCCAGGGCCTTGTTGTCCTTGGCATCGGTCAGCGGGTTGCCGCTGCTGCCGCCGGCAAAAGCCTGCGGATTGAGACCGGCGATACGGAAGGCCAGCCGCAGCTTTTCGGCACGTGTCTTGGCGAAGACTTCGGCCTGGCTGACCATACGCTCCTGTTCAGCGCGCACGGAATAGATACGCTCGACCGGAGGCAGGCTGTCGTCAATCGGGGCCGGCGCCAAAGCCGACATGGCGCCAGGCACGCCCTTGAAATCCTTTAGAAGCGCCACCAAACCCTGGTGCCGGGCTTCAACCGTCTTGGCGAGATCCTCCAGCGAACCGCTGTTGGCGGTGGCCTGTTGGGTGGCGATATCGAGGCGGGCCTGCCGATCGGCGATCCACCTTTCCGACTGAGCCTTGACCATGCGAAGCTGATTTTCAGAGCCTGCACCGTGGCTGGCGGCGAAAAACAGGGTGAAACCGGTGGAAATCGCCAGCCACGTCACCAGGGCAGAAGCCAGGATTGTCAGGACAAACTGCTTGCCGGGAGTTAAAACATAGCCACGGGTCTCCGCGCCCGAACGGATGTAAAGTTGGCGTTCTGGAAATATAGATTCCATCCAGCCACCCAGAAGACCATAGCTTGTCTTACTCGTCATCACCCGCGCCCTCAAGCTTTTGTTAACTATGCCTTTGTGGCGTTAAATGCGCAAGATGTATATCGCGCGGAGCAGGGCATGGCTGAGGCAGTCGTTACAAAGCCCAATAGAAACAGATGATTAACAAAAGTGGTCATGGCCTGTGTCCCGATTTGAATGCCTGTACAGGGGCTGTTTCAAGATCGGTGCCGCTCGGTATTTGCCGAAAAATCCCTTTTCGCGCGAGTTGTGGATAACCGCCCGCAAAGCCTGAAAAATCAAAGGGTGGGCCTGTGCATTAATTCCGCTTAACTGTCATCAAACTGATTTAAACAGTTTTAAGGTTCTTCAGCGTGTTTAGAACCTCTTCCACATGGCTTTTAATCTTTACCTTTCGCCATTCTTTTCTGATCATACCTTGCGGATCAATAATAAAGGTCGAACGATCGGTTCCCATATAGGCGCGGCCATAGAGCTTTTTTTCACCCCATGAGCCAAAACCGGCGATCATGGCTGTGTCAGGATCGGACAGAAGCGGCATCCGCAAACCGTATTTAGTGATAAATTTTTCGTGATCCTTCAGGCTGTCCTTGGAGACGCCATAAAGTTTAGCGCCAAGTGTCTCGAATTCCGGCAAGGCTTCTGAAAAGGCGCAGGCTTCCTGGGTGCAGGTGGGGGTATTGTCGGTTGGATAGAAAAACAAAACGGTCCATCCATCCGTTATATCCGCGCGGGAAACATGGCCGCCGGAACTGGAGGCCACGGTGAAGTCAGGTGCGAGGTAAGGTTCGAAAGAAGTTTCCGTTTTCAATGATTTCGCCATGACATAGCCTCGCTCTGTATCTAAAGAAGAATAGGGTGCGTTAACATTCTTTTGCGTCGACCGTCCTATACATGAACTGCCATTTTTTCTAGCCGCCAATTAAAGTAAACAGTCGAGCCTAAGTGAAGAGAATTTTCGACATAGTCCGCAAGCGGCTGCGCCTTTTCGTACTGGGCCTGGTGGTGTTCATGGTCGTTATCCTGGGCGCGCGGCTGGCCCAGGGACCGATCCGCGTCGACGGTATCCGGTCGATCATCATTTCCCGTCTTGAAACACAGTTGCCCCACACCGAAGCCAGCATCAGGCACCTTGATCTCGTCTGGTTCGGAGACGCCCGCGCCGTTGGTTTTCGTTTTGAAGACCTGATCATCACCGACCGCCAGCACCGGATCATTGCGCGCGCCGGCAAACTGGAAGCGGCGCTGGCGGCTGACAGTCTCATTGTGGCGCATTTCGCGCCCGCCCGCCTGACGGCCGAGGATTTTTTCGTTGCCGCTTCGGTCTCGAAGGAGGGACGCTTCGATCTCGGCTATGAGGCGCATGGCCAGCCGGGGCGTTCGAGCGGACTGGCGCGTTTCTTTTATGATCTGACCGGGCCGGAAAAGCTGGGCCAGCCGGTCAGTTTTACCCGTCAGCTCAGTTTGAAAAACGGCCAGTTGCGCCTGATCCAGGAAGGCGCGCCGCTGGACTGGACGGCCAATGTCTCGACCATCGATTTCACCAAGCTGCACGGCAAACTGACGGGGCATACGGCGCTTTCCATCGACGGCCTGGGCATGGAAGCCGGCACGCCGGCCACCTTCAAGGCGGAAGCCTCAGGCGTGGTGGGGCTGACCCAGGCCACCATATCGGCCAATATTCATAATCTGGTGCCCAGCCGGGTCTTTCCGTCGATCGGCATTACCCGCGTACTGGCCGGCATCAATGCACCGGTCGATGGCCTGGCGCGCGTCGATTACAGCCAGAAGAAGGGTTTTGAAGGTGCCGGTTTCGATATCCGCGCCGGAGAAGGGCGTATCGATGTCGGTGATTTCCATCAGCCTTTCAATGAAGCACGCATCAAGGCCAACTATACGTCCGCTACCCATACGGCGCGCTTCGATACCTTCCGGGTGCGGTCGCGGATGCTCGATACCGACCTGAAGGGGACTGTCATCATTCGGCCTGGCGACGCCAAGGTCAAACGCGACCTGGCCCTGGCATTCAATTTCACCGGTCCACGCGTGACGGCCCGGCTGGCCGACGATTTCGCCTTGCAGACCCTGACCAATGCGCGTCTGAACGGCAATTATACACCACGGCAGCGCCGCTTGCAGATTGAAAGCGTGACCGGCCTGATCAATGGTGCCCCCTTGCACAGCAAGGGCGTGGTCTATACCGACGATACGGGCGAACTGGGGGCCGACCTGACGGCGCAGATCAATGGCCGCTTCACCAAGGAAGAGGTCTTTGCCTTCTGGCCGGAAGACCTGTCGCCGAATACGCGGACCAATCTGATCGAACGCATTCGCGGCGGCGATTTCGCCAATGCCGACTTCATTCTCAAGGCCGAGCCAGGTGATTTCCACAATCTCGAAAACGAGGATCTGCGTCTCGATTTCGATTTCCAGAACCTCGAACTCTATCTCGAACATCGTCTGCAAAATGCCGAGGATCTGAAGGGGCATGGCACATTGCTCGGCAACAGTTTCGCCATGGATGTTACCGGCGGGCGGCTGGTCGATGTGCAACTTAGCAAGGGCGGCCTGAGTGTACCGGATTTCCGTGACCGCAGGACGAAAACCCACATCTGGCTCGATGCCGAAGCCGATGTGCCAAGTGTGATCGAAGCCATCGACCCGATCACCGACCATCATCTCAGCCAGAGCGGACTGACACGCGATCGTCTGAGCGGTGCGGCAACGGCCCATGTCGAGATCGATTTTCCGGTTTTCGGCAATATCACCAATGATAATTTCAGCGTCAAGTTCAACGGCCGGATAAACAACGGCGCCTTCAAGCAGGCGGCGCTTGGCTGGGACATGACCGAAGGCCAGTTGAATATAACCGGCGACCTGCTGGCCGACAAACTGATCCTCACCGGACCGGCGCATCTGGGGCCCTATTATGGCGACATCGGCTATCGCACGCAGATGGATGTCAAATCGCAGGACATTGATTTCACCGGTCATTTCAACGCGGCGCAGTTCGGCGGCTCACCGAAAGTGCCGGTGGCGATTACCGGACAGTTCACCGTGGCCAACCGGGCCGGGCAGGGCAAGATCAGCTCGGACATCTTCCGCGGCGATGTGAGCTGGCGTGGCAATACCCAGGGCGATGAACAGCGGCCGACCGACATGCTGATCGAGGGCGCCATTATTTCAGAGGGCATGGAGGCGCAAGGCCTGCCGATCTTCGAGCACCTGAAACGTGAAATTCCGACGCGCATATCGCTGCTGCGGTCCGGCGATATCTGGAGCGGCGAACTCGACGCCGAAAGTCTGTCGGGTGACATCGCCTATATTCAGGGCACGCGATCACGGCTGGTCTATAAGTCAATCATTACGCCGGATGAAGCCGACGAGATGGGGTATGGCGCTCTGCCGATGTTCAAGGAACCGCGTCACCTGACCGTCAATATCTCGCTTGACGGCCAATCGCGGGAAGCCCTGCTGAAGCTTGACCAGATGAGCGCGGTCCTCGGCTGGTCAGAGATCGCCGGCACCGACGAATTGCAACGCCGTCTCGATATGAAGGTCATGCCGGATGACTGGTATGTGCTGGGCCTGCCGAAGGCCTTCTTTACCCCGCCCGCACCGGTCAATGTGACCGCCCTGTGGCAGCAGGACGACAAGACCCTGACCGGGCAGGTGAAAATGCTCGACCAGACAATCGATTTTGACATGCCGCTGCGAGGCCATGGCAGCCCGCCGCCGATCACGTTGCCGAATACGTCGGTGCCGTACGAACTACAGGTGCGCGGCACGGCCGACGACGCGATTATAGCCGCGCTCGGCTATTCACAGACGCCGGTGCGCATTTCCGGCAAGGTCGGCATGGTGTTCAGCCTGTATGACACGCCGGGACAGCCCGCCGCCGTGCTCAATCTTGATGCCACCAACGCCCAGCTTGGCGTGCGGGCGACGGATTGGGCGAAGCCTGTCGGCGAGGCGGCACTCTTCGCGGTATCTATCGACGAGCAGGGACCGGAGGGCGGCACCAATTTGTCACGCATCTATGGTGAAGGCGCGCATATCGGCATCGATGGCCGAGCCTCGTTTTCGGACGCCGGCGATCTGCAATTCGGCGACTTTTCCCGGCTGTACCTGAAGGACTTCATCGATGTCGCCTTCAAATATTACGCAGTTCCCGACCAGAATACCAACGTCATATCGATCAGCGGCAATCAGCTCGACCTTCGGCCCTGGCTTGACGCCAAGAAAGAGCGGGTGCTCAAGACCGTGACGGACGCCGTTATTCCGGCTCAAAACGCGTCTGCGGGTCCGCACGTGCCCGCGACGCACATGGTCGTCGATCTGGCGCAATTGCGCATGGCACCGGATGGCGTTTTCAACGATCTGAACCTTGACCTGACCTGGGATGGTCATAATGGCCTGAATGGTTCCGGACATGGCGAAAGCATGGACGGCAGCCCCTTTACCGTGAAAATGATGTCCGAAGGGGCCTATAGTCTTTTCACCGCCAAGACCGGTAATCTCGGCAATATCATCGAGACCGCGACTGGCAACCGCAACGTCAAGGGCGGCGTGGCCGTGGTTGACGGCGTCTATGCCAATGGTCAGATCGACGCCTCGGTACGTGGCCGTGATGCCCGTGTGCAGCAGATACCCATCCTGGCACAACTGCTTACGGTGGCCTCCCTGCAAGGGCTTAACGATACGCTCGTCGGTGACGGCATCCTGTTTACCGATTTCGATTTCCCCATCCGCTACAGGGATAATGTTGTCTTTATCCGTGACGGCTATGCCAAGGGCGAGGCGCTCGGTATCAATGTCTGGGGCACGTCAGACCTTGACAGCAAGGTATTGGCGCTGAGCGGTACACTGATCCCGGCTTACAGCATCAATGCTATTTTTGGTGACGTGAAGTCGAAGGGGCTGGGGCTTGTCGGCATCAAATATCATGTGCACGGTACGCAAAAGCTGCCGGAAGTGGCCGTCAATCCGCTGTCGGTCGTGCTGCCCGGTTTCATGAAGGTATGGTTCGATTCCAGCCGTAAGGAACCGTTCCCGGCACTGGACCTGCCGAACATGGAAGACAAGCTCGATGACCTGCGCGACCGCAACGACAAAGCGCTTAAAAAATAAGCCAGCGGGAAATCCGGCCGGCTTATTTTTCAGATATGATATGATGGCTCAGGCCGGCTTGACCAGTACGATCTTCTTCTTGCCTTGCGACACCTTGATCACGCCGTCTGCATTCAGATCGGCCTTTGTCACCAGCTGATTGCCGTCATTGATCGCCACGTCATTGATGCGCAGGCCGCCGCCCTGAGCCAGTCGGCGGGCCTCGCCATTGGAAGCGGTCAAGCCGATGCGGGTGGCGAGAGCCGCCAGCATGATGCCTTCTTCCAGCACGGAATGTTCGATCTCGACGGTCGGCAGGTCGGCTGACAGCACGCCCTGCTCGAAAGCCTTCTGGGCCGTATCGCGCGCCGTGGCGGCGGCTTCGGCACCGTGGACCATCTTGGTGGCTTCATCGGCGAGGATTTTCTTGGCGTCGTTGATCTCGGCGCCTTCGAGTTTTTCGAGACGGGCGATCTCATCCATCGGCAAGGTGGTGAACAGGCGCAGGAAGCGACCGACATCGGCGTCTTCCGTATTGCGCCAGTATTGCCAGTAATCATAGGCGCTGAGCATGTCGGCATTGAGCCAGATGGCGCCGCCGACCGTCTTGCCCATCTTGCCGCCGGAAGCGGTCGTGAGCAACGGGGTTGTCAGGCCAAACGCCGCATTTTGCTTAGCGCTACCGCTATCGCTGCTTGAGCGCGGGGTGTTCATCCGACGCGTCAGTTCGACGCCGTTGATGATATTGCCCCACTGATCCGAACCGCCCATTTGCAGGACGCAATTATAGGTCTCGTTCAGCTCGCGGAAATCTACCGCCTGCATCAGCATGTAGTTGAATTCCAGGAAGGTCATCGGCTGCTCGCGGTCAAGGCGCAGCTTGACGGAATCGAAGGTCAGCATCCGGTTGATGGTGAAGTGCGTGCCAAAAGTGCGCAGGAATTCGACATAGCCGAACTTTGACAGCCAGTCGTCATTATTGACCATTAAGGCGTCATTACCGCCGTCACCGAACTTAAGAAAGTTGGTGAAGACGCGCTTGATGCCGTCCATATTGGACTGGATCTGCGCATCGGTCAGCAGCGGACGCTGGGTGTCTTTGAAGGTCGGGTCGCCGACCTTGGTTGTGCCGCCGCCCATCAGCACGATCGGCTTGTGGCCGGTCTGTTGCAGCCAGTAGAGCAGCATGATCTGCACCAGCGATCCGGCATGAAGCGAGGAGGCTGTGGCGTCAAAGCCGATATAGCCGGTGATCATGCCCGCCGCCGCCAGGGCATCGAGCGCTTCGGCGTCGGTACTCTGATGGATAAAGCCACGCTCTTGCAGCGTGCGCAGAAATTCGGATTTGAAGCTGTGTTCGGTCATGATAGCTATATAGTGTCAAAGTTGGGTCGCCTGTGTGGCCTGATATGCAGCGAAACGTCAAGACATAAGAGGGCCGCCATGATGAAAGTGCTGGGTTTTATGACCGGAACATCGCTTGATGGCGTCGATATGGCCATACTGGAAACCGATGGGGAAACCCAACTGACCTTTGGTCCCTGGGCTGAAATGCCGATGCCCGTGGAGACGCGCAGTCTTCTGGAGAGGACGATCAAGGCCGCTTTGGCGTGGCCGCGTGGTGAGGCGGAGCCGGCGATCTTTCACGAGGCGCGCCGGGCGATCGTGGAGTGTCACTTTCGGGCCGCAAGCGAATTCTTGACGCGCAATGGCTTGAGTTTCAGCGATTTCGATGTGCTGGGTGCCCATGGTCAGACCGTCCTGCATGAGCGACCGAAAGCGGGTATCAAAGGCCGGACCATACAACTGTTCGATGGCCAGGCCTTCGCCGATATGACCGGTGTGCCGGTGGTCTGTGATTTCCGTCAGGCGGATATCGAGGCAGGCGGGGAGGCGGCGCCATTGATGCCGGTTTATCATCAGGCGCTGGTGCAAAATGCCGAACTCGACCTGCCGCTGGTGGTTATCAATCTCGGCGGCGTGGCCAATATCACCGCCATTTCCGATAAAGGCCTGGTGGCCATGGATACCGGCCCCGCCAATGGCCTGATGGATCAATGGATGCGCCGGCATGATCGTGGCGACTTCGATCACGAAGGCCGCATCGCTGCATCCGGTGAAGTCCACGATGATATTGTCTCGGTCTATATGGCGCACGACTATTTCAAGGCTGCCGCACCCAAATCGCTTGATCGTTATGATTTTAATCTGCAAGCAATTGAGAATTTGAGCTTCGAAGACGGTCTGGCCACCCTCAGCGCCTTTACCCTGCAAAGCCTGCTCGCTGGGATTGCACTTACCGGTGTGACACCGGAAACGCTCATTCTGGCAGGCGGCGGACGGCATAACCGGCATCTGGTCAAGCAGCTTAAATCCGCGCTCGCGCCGGCTGAGGTCCTGCTTGCTGAAGATCTCAACTGGCGTGGTGGCGCGCTGGAGGCGGAAGGTTTCGCCTATATGGCCGTGCGGTCTTTGAAAGGTTTGCCGATCTCGTTCCCCGGCACGACCGGCGTCAAGGCGCCGTTGACCGGGGGCAAGGTCAGCTATCCGAAGACGAGAGCCCAGTCACTGGCCAGTTAGGAGACAGCTATGAAGGTGTCTGCACTGATCATTCTGGCCGTTAGCCTTGCCGCTTGCGCCCCGGCGATACCCACCGCCGATGCCTCGCAGGCTATATCATCTGCGGAAAGCGCTTCGGTCTCCGTCCTGGCACCGGCGTCGGCTCTGTTGCCGGAAGACTTTACCGGCCGCTGGGATGCTACAATCGAGACATGTAAAACGACCAGCGATATGAAGCTGGTGATCACGCAAACGGAAATGACCTTTTGGGAAAGCAATGGCCAGATCATCGCGGTTACCATCAATGACCCGGATGACGTGACGGTCAAGGCCGCTTTCTCTGGTGAAGGCGAGCAATGGCAGCGCGATCTGCATCTGGTTTTGAGCGATGGCGGTGACAGGCTGAGGGTTGATGATACCGCCCGGGTCCGCTGTCCTTAATCGGCCAGATGTGTCTCTATAAGCCCGGAAACTTCAGCGGCGCGACTGTGGATGAGGTCGTGATGTCCATTGCGCACAATATGAAGTTCGGCATTGGGCAGGCATCCTGCCAGATGTTCGCCAAGGGCTACCGGACTGATCGGATCGGCATCTCCCCAGATCAGCAAGGATGGTTGAAAGACCTGATGCAAACGATCTGACACATCCGGCCGCTCCGCCATGATCCATTCCGCCGCCTTGGGGAATTCGTCGCGATATTCCGGCCGCCAGTCTTCCGCCCTGAAAGGCGATACATCCAGACCGCCGGCCGTGACGGTCAGAACCAGTTTGCGAATACGCGTCGGATGACGCAGCGCCAGGGTCAGGGCAATAGCGCCACCCATGGATTGAGCCAGCAGATCGACCGGATGATCAGGCAGGCGGGATTCCACAAGCCCGATCAGATCCTCGTAACTGTTGATGTCGGGATCCGCTGGCTGGTGGCCGAGACCCGGCCAGCCGAACCAGGTCTTCAGCCAGTCCGTGGGCAATCGATCGCCGAGCGGACGCCAGAAATCGGGGGCACCCCCGACCCCCGGCAGGAAGAACAGATGAGGCATGGCCTAGCCGCGATCGGCCATCCGCATATCGATATAGGCGCCGACACGACGCTCGACTTCCGGAAGCTGGTCGTTCCAGAAGTGGTTGGCTTCCGGCACGACTTCGGCATCGATGACAATGCCTTTTTGCGTGCGCAGCTTGGCGACGACGCGGTCGACTTCGGCGGTCGGCACGATCGAGTCATTGCCTCCGTGCAGGAACATGCCCGAAGCCGGGCAGGGCGCCAGGAAGCTGAAATCATAGGCATTGGTCGGCGGCGACACCGAGATAAAACCATCGGTTTCCGGTCGGCGCATCAGCAACTGCATGCCGATATAGGCGCCGAAATCATAGCCGGCGACCCAGAACTGTGAGGCGGTCGGGTTCTTGGCCTGCAACCAGTCGAGTGCGGTGGCGGCATCCGCCAGTTCGCCAATGCCGGAATCGAATTCGCCCTGGCTCTTCTGCACGCCACGGAAATTGAAACGCAAAACCGAGAAACCGCGCGTCATGAACAGGTGGAACAGTTGCACCGTGACCGGATTATTCATGTGGCCGCCCGCCTTGGGGTGCGGATGCAGAATCAACGCGATGGGCGCATTCTCCGTCTTGCCGGCGCTGTAGCGGGCTTCGATGCGTCCGGCGGCTCCGGCCAGAATGACTTCGGGCATTCAATCACCTTGTAAAATCATAAAATTGTTATGTTGCGGCGCATAATACTTGACTGCGTTAGTCGGAATTATTACATTCGAACTCACACAGCCAAAGGCAGCAATTGCGCCTATTAGCACAAAGATTTCTCTTTGCGCAGGTTTTTGAAACAAATCCGCATTGGACCCCTCATGCGCCTATCGACCAAAGGACGTTACGCGGTTATGGCCATGACTGATCTGGCGCTGAATGCCCAGAATGGCGATAAGAGCGCCAATGGTGGTAATCGTCCAATTTCATTGTCGGAAATTTCCGAACGCCAGCAGATTTCCCTGTCCTATCTCGAACAATTGTTTGCTCGCCTGCGCAAGGCTGGACTGGTGAAAAGCGCGCGTGGACCGGGCGGCGGCTATACTCTGGCGCGCGAGGCCGGACGTCTGTTTGTCTCTGAAATCGTGCTGGCGGTCGATGAGCCGATCAAGGCCACACGTTGCGAAATGACCTCAAATAAATTGGGCGCCAACAAGCGCCTGTCAAAGGATCAGGCCGTGCGTGAAATCGGCTGCATGCCGGGTGGACAGCGCTGCCTGACACACAATCTGTGGGAAGACCTCGGCGTCGCCATTCATGACTACCTGTCTCAGGTGTCGCTGGAGGACGTGATCAAGAAGCGTACGCGCAAGAAGGTGCAGATCACTGCACCGGAAGCCATCGCGCCCGTAATGATGGAGGCCTGATTTCTTGACGGACATTCTGTACCTCGACCATGCCGCGACCTCGCCGCTTCGTCCTGAAGCGCGCGATGCTTTTCTGCGCGCGTCGGAACAGGCCAGTAATGCGTCATCGGTTCACAGCTTCGGCCGCAAAGCCAAGCTGACGCTGGAAGAGGCGCGTAATGACATTCTGGCCAGTGTTGGCGCGGTTGGGACGGGTGGACTGGTCTTTACGTCCGGCGGCACGGAAGCCAACGCACTGGCCCTGCATCAGGCCAAAACTTACGATTACACTGTTGTCTCCGCTGGCGAACATGACAGTATTTATGGCGCTGCCGCCGACGCTGAAATCGCGCCGCTGGAGGCGTCCGGTGAGGTCGATCTGGTGGCGCTTGAAGCCCTGCTGGCTCGTAACGGTCGGCCATTTGTGGCGATCATGCTGGCCAATAACGAAACCGGCGTTATCAATGATATCACACAGGCAGCCGTTTTGGTTCACGCCAGGGGCGGATGGCTGCATGTCGATGGCGTGCAGGCGCTGGGCAAGATCACTATTGATTTCGAGGCGCTGGGTGCGGATTCCATGTCCATCAGCGCGCACAAAATCGGTGGTGGGCAGGGCGCGGGCGCTTTTATTTATAATCGCGATCATACGCCTAAAGCTCTGATCACCGGCAGCGGCCAGGAACTCGGCCTGCGTGCCGGCACAGAGAATATTGCCGGCATCGCGGCCTTCGCGGCGGCGCTTAAGGCTTGCCACGGTGTGCCCGACGATTTATGCAGCGCACAAGATTCGGTTGAGGCTGCCTTAAAAGCCTTGGGCGTCACTATATTAGGTGAAAAGACGGCGCGTGTACCGGGCATCCTCTATATCGCACAAATCGATTGGGCGTCGAACCTGCAACTGATCCATATGGATATGGCCGAGATCTGCGTATCGTCGGGCTCGGCCTGTTCGTCGGGCAAGGTGAAGGCCAGCCGTGTGGTGACAGCCATGGGAAGGCCAGATCTGGCCGACAAGGTCCTGCGCATATCCTCTGGCTGGACGACCACTCCAGAGGACTGGCAGCGTTTTTATGACGTCTGGTCAAAGGGTTATGAAGTGTATTTGAAGCGTCACGCGAAAGAACTGGTGTAATGGCTGCGGTCAAGGAAACCATCGACACTGTGGCTCAATTAGAGACTTATGAGCATGGTTTTGTCACCGATATCGAAATGGAGTTCGCCCCCAAAGGGTTGAACGCCGATATCGTGCGCTTTATTTCCGCCAAGAAGAACGAGCCTGAATGGATGCTGGACATGCGTCTGGCGGCCTATGAGCGCTGGCTGACCATGGATGAACCCGACTGGGCCAAGGTCAATTACCAGAAGGTCGATTATCAGAACCTCTATTACTACGCCGCCCCGAAGAAGAAAGACGGCCCGAAATCGCTCGACGAAATCGATCCGGAACTGTTGAAAACCTATGCCAAGCTGGGCATCCCGCTGCGTGAGCAGGAAGTACTGGCCGGTGTTGTCGGCGCCCCGAAATATGCCGTCGATGCGGTGTTTGACTCGGTGTCGGTCGTAACGACGTTCAAGGATGAATTGAAAAAACACGGCGTCATTTTCTGTGCGATTTCAGAAGCCTTGCGCGAATATCCTGATCTGGTGCGTCAATATCTGGGCAGCGTCGTGCCGGTATCGGATAATTATTTCGCGGCGCTGAACGCGGCTGTCTTTTCCGACGGTTCCTTTGTCTATGTGCCGCCGGGCGTCCGCTGTCCGATGGAACTGTCGACCTATTTCCGCATCAATGCCGAAAATACCGGCCAGTTCGAGCGTACCCTGATCATCGCCGACAAAGGGGCCTACGTTTCCTATCTCGAAGGCTGCACGGCGCCGCAACGCGACGAAAACCAGCTTCACGCCGCTGTCGTCGAACTGGTGGCGCTGGAAGATGCCTCGATCAAATATTCGACCGTGCAGAACTGGTATCCCGGCGACGCGGAAGGCAAGGGCGGCATCTATAATTTCGTCACCAAGCGCGCCGATTGCCGTGGTGCGCGTTCGAAGGTCTCATGGACGCAGGTTGAAACCGGCTCGGCCGTGACCTGGAAATATCCGTCGTGCATCCTGCGTGGCGATGACAGCGTCGGCGAGTTCTACTCGATCGCGGTCACCAATGGGGCGCAGCAGGCCGATACCGGCACCAAGATGATACATCTCGGCAAGAACACCAAGTCGCGCATCATCTCCAAGGGCGTGTCGGCGGGCAAGTCGTCGAACACCTATCGCGGCCTGGTCTCTGCCCACGCCAGGGCCAGCGGCGCGCGCAACTTCACGCAATGCGACAGCCTGTTGATCGGCAAGACCTGCGCCGCCCACACCGTACCCTATATCGAGAGCGATACGGCCAAGGCGCAGTTTGAACACGAAGCGACAACGACGCGCCTGAGCGAGGATCAACTGTTCTACGCCATGCAGCGCGGTCTTTCGCAAGAAGAGGCGGTGGCCCTGCTGGTCAATGGCTTCGTACGCGACGTGTTGCAGGAACTGCCGATGGAATTTGCCGTTGAGGCACAAAAGCTTGTAGCCATCAGCCTTGAAGGCTCGGTGGGTTAGGAAATTGACTAAAATGCTTTCGATCAAAGACTTATCCGTCGCTGTTGACACTAAGCAAATCCTGAAAGGCCTGTCGCTCGACGTGCCGGCGGGTGAAGTGCACGCCATCATGGGGCCCAATGGTGCGGGCAAGTCGACGCTCGGCTATGCACTGGCCGGTCGCCCGAACTATGAAATCAAGAACGGAACGGTCGAGTTCAACGGTGAAGACCTGCTCGACAAGGACGTGCATGAACGCGCTGCGGCGGGGCTTTACCTGTCGTTCCAGTATCCACTCGAAATTCCCGGCGTCCCGGCCCTGACCTTCCTGCGCACGGCGCTTAATGCGCAAAAGAAGCTGCGTGGCGAAAGCGAAGTTTCCGCGCCTGATTTCCTCAAGCGCATCCGAGATGTCGCCAAGACGCTGAAGATCGACATGGATATGCTCAAGCGTCCGCTCAATGTCGGTTTCTCCGGCGGCGAAAAGAAGCGCATGGAAGTGCTGCAAATGGCGCTGCTGGAGCCGAAGTTCCTGATCCTGGATGAAACCGATTCCGGCCTTGATATCGATGCCTTGAAAGTCGTCTCAGATGGCGTCAATGCCCTGCGCGCGCCTGATCGCGGCATGCTGGTCATCACCCACTATCAACGGTTGCTTGATCACATCAAGCCGGACCGCGTCCACGTACTGGTCGCCGGCAAGATCGTCCGTTCGGGCGGCCCCGAACTGGCGCTGGAACTCGAAGCCCACGGTTATGATCAGTATCTGGGGGAAGCGGCGTAATGCGCTCCCAACTGGATATCTTTGATCCGTCGTCCTACCCGACGCGCCGCGACGAGGAATGGAAATATTCCGACCTGTCGCGCGTTTTACGCGAGGCACCGGGCAAGCCGATGGTCGTTCGCACGCTTTCGGAACTGGAAGCTGAACCGGATGGCTTTGTCTATTTCTCCGCCGATGAAGCCGGTTTTGAAGGACTGCAAGCTGCGGCCGATTTCGCCATGCAGAAAGCCCATGGCCGACTCTATATCGATGGCAATGATTTCGGTGATGAGGACGGCTATCTTGGTTATCAAGGGCATGGCGAGATCAGCCTGGCTGCCGGTCAGGAACTGGTGGTTTTCGAGGACTACACTGGCGCCTTCGATTACGCCGTCCATAGCCATCTGCGTTTCACTCTGGGCGCAGGCGCCAAGCTGACCCGCGTTGTCATTCTCGACGAACCGGAAACCGCTGTCTCGATCCGCCAATCAACGGTTGAGACAGCACCCAATAGCGTCTTCAAGCAGTATGTCTTTTCGACTGGCGCCAAATTCCAGCGTTTCGAGACACATGTAAATCATGCGGGGCACGGCGCTGTTGTTGAGATGAATGGCGCCTACCTGCTGAAGGACAAGCGCCATTTCGACCTGACCACACGGGTGACCCACGGCCAGATCAATGGTGAGACGGCGCAATTGATCAAAGGCTTGGTCAAGGACAGCGCCACGGCGGTCTTCCAGGGCCGTATCCTGGTCGAAAAGGGCGCAGACGGCACCGATGCCCGTATGCGCCATCAGGCCCTGATCCTGAACGACGGGGCGCATATTCGCGCCAAGCCGGAACTCGAAATCTATGCCGACGACGTGCAATGTGCGCACGGAAATACGATCGGTGCGCTTGACGAAGAAGTCCTGTTCTTCTGCGAGAGCCGCGGCATACCAGAAGAGACTGCCCGCGCCATGCTGACCCATGCCTTTGTCCTGCCCGTAGCGGATCAGATTGAAGATGAGGTTTTGCGCGAAACCGTGTTGAATTTCCTGGAGAATGCGTCGGAGAGCATGCAAGGGGAGGTTGGACATGCCCTTTGACATTGAAAAGGCCCGTGCCGATTTTCCGATCCTGTCGCGCGAGATCAAGGGCAAGCCGCTGGTCTATCTTGATAGCGGCGCCTCGGCGCAAAAGCCCAATGCCGTGATCGACGCCATGTCGCATGCCATGCGGCATTCCTACGCCAATGTGCATCGTGGCCTGCACACGCTCGCCAACGAGACAACGGACGCTTATGAAGCCGGCCGTGAGACCGTGGCGCGCTTTATCGGCGCTCAGACGAATGAGATCATCTTCACCAAGTCGGCGACTGAATCGATCAATCTCGTCGCCTATAGCTGGGGCGAAAGCCTGCAGACCGGCGATGTCATCCTGACCACCGAGATGGAGCACCACGCCAATATCGTGCCGTGGTACATGTTGGCGCAGCGCAAGGGCGTGACGCTTACCTATGTGCCGATCCTCGATGACGGATCGCTCGATATGGCTGCCTTCGATCAATTATTGACCCCGAAGGTCAAGCTGGTCTGCGTGACCCATATGTCGAATGTGCTGGGCACGATCAACGACCTTGCCGATATTATCGCCAGGGCCCATGCGGTCGGCGCGAAAGTTATGGTCGATGGCTGTCAGGGTGTGGTTCACCTGCCGGTCGACGTGAAGGCGCTGGATGCCGACTTCTATGCTTTCTCCGCCCACAAGCTCTACGGCCCGACCGGGCTCGGTGTGTTGTATGGCAAGGCTGAACTGCTGGAAGCCATGCCGCCGTGGCAGGGTGGCGGCGAGATGATCGCCCATGTGACCAAGGAAAAGATCACCTGGAACGAGCCGCCACATCGTTTTGAAGCCGGTACACCTGCTATTCTGGAAGTGATAGGCCTGAAGGCCGCTATCGACTGGCTGTCGCAGTTTGATCGGGACGAGGTCATCGCCCACGAGCATGCCCTGTACCAGCGCGCACATGACGCACTGACGCAAATCAATTCCCTGCGTGTGCATGGTGAAGCGCCGAACAAGGGTTCGATCCTGACCTTTTCGCTGGGGCAGGCGCATGCCCATGATGTGGCGCAGATCCTTGACCGGTATAATGTCGCCGTCCGTGCCGGCACCCATTGCGCCGAACCTTTAATGACCCGATTGGGCGTGACCTCTACCGTTCGCGCCTCCATCGCCCTATATAATACGGAAGCCGAGATCGATGTCCTGGCCGAAGCCGTCGCCAAAGCGCAATCTTTTTTTGGATAGTATTGGCCTTCTTTGCGTAAGTTGAGAGCATAATGACCGAAGCTGCTGAATCTCAAGAGTCCTTGTTTAGTTTGGACGATATGGGCGCCAATCAACCCTCCGCTCTGGCGCAGGAAGAACTGACGCGCATGACCGACGATCTGATCGCCGCTTTCAAGACCGTATTCGACCCGGAAATCCCCGTCGATATCTACGAACTTGGTCTGATCTACCGTGTCGATGTGTCGGACGACCGGGATGTTGTGGTCGATATGACCCTGACCGCGCCGGGCTGTCCGGTGGCAGGTGAAATGCCGGGCTGGGTCAAGGATGCCGTCCTGACGGTCAAGGGCGTACGCGATTGCGATGTCAATCTGGTGTTTGATCCGCCTTGGGAGTCGTCGAAAATGAGCGATGAGGCCAAACTGCAACTGAATATGTTCTGATCATGGAAATCCAGCCCACCATTACGCCTCGTGTGCGCCGTCCGCGACCTGCCGTGGTCAGCCTGACCAATGCCGCCGCCGAACAGGTCAAGGCCATCATGGCCAAGGCAGATAAGCCCTATGTGGGACTGCGTGTTGGCGTGAAGCAGGGCGGCTGCGCCGGTCAGGAATATGTGCTGTCCTATGCGGAAGAAGTCGGCCCGATCGATGAAGTGGTGACTGATAAGGACGTGACGATCCTGATCGAGCCCAAGGCCGTGCTTTATCTGGTCGGTACGGTCATCGACTATGAAACCACCAAGCTGGCATCGAAATTCGTCTTCCAGAATCCGAACGAGACGGACGCCTGCGGTTGTGGTGAGAGCGTGACAATCAAACCCGTGGAAGCTGAATAATCAGTTCTCAGCTGGTGCAGTGGCGTCTTCGCCAAGCCAGGTCAGGGCGTCGTCCAGGGAGCCGAAAGACTGCCGGATATCGTGAAGAAACATCTGGTCTACGACGTGAATGCGTCGGGCGTCCAAGGCGTTGTTGACGAGAATGGCCACCTTAAGCGTGTAATCAATACCCTTGCTGCGCTCGCTCCACCATTCGGCAAAGCGTTGCAACGCCTCAATCTCCACCAGGCCTTCGGCACGGCGATAATCCAGTAACCGGTTATAAAGCCATGGTTCGGCAAGGCTGGCAAAGGTCTCGATCCATTTGGCGATCAGGGCCTGACTGTCGATTTCCCCGCTGATGTTGAAAACAATCAGGCGTTCATCTTTATGGACACGGGCACTGATACGGAAGCCGCGAGGCATCTTTGACTCCACATATGCCGAAAGGAAATATCTTTATAAGATCATATTCTTAATAAAGATTTCCGGCGACCGATGGGTTGGACGGGGCATTGACCCTATGTAACTTCCCGGCCACAGCAAAGACAATTCCCGCGAGTGCAATACGGCTGTCATACTCGCTGCCTACCTCTGATGCGGTGTTACGTTCGCGTCAAGATTTCCCTGGGTGAAATCGGCGCCTCATCGGGTTCAAGGGGTAAGATCATGCATGTTTCCACGCAACGCCTGTGGCTTATGGCGGCCACCAGCCTTCTGTCGCTGACGAGCGCACTCGGCGCCCATGCCCAGGATGTCCCGGCACCGGCCGCTCAACCGGCCTCAGCCCAGGACGAGGCCCCGACCGAGGTTATCATCACCGTCCAGAAACGCGCGCAGACCCAGTTCAAGGTGCCGGTGACCGTGACGGCGGTGACGTCCAGCTTCATGACCGACACCGGCATCAACGATTTCGCGCAACTGTCGCGTTTCGTGCCGGGCTTCGAAGTTCAGGATCAGTCGCCGAACAATCCCGGCTTCGTCATGCGGGGCATTACCTCGGATTCTGGCGCGGCGGTCGGTGAAACCCGCGTTTCTGTTTTTCAGGATGGCGTATCCATCTCGCGTTCGCGCGGTTCCTATGTCGAGCTGTTCGATCTGAACCGCGTCGAAGTGGCCAAGGGGCCGCAATCAACCCTGTTCGGCCGTGGTGCCCTGATCGGCGCCGTCAACATCGTCCAGAACAAGGCCGATCCGAAGGCATTCGACGCCAATGCGGCGGTCAGCCTCGGCAACCTGAATTATCGTCAGGTCGACGCCATGGTCAATGTACCCTTGACCGACAGCCTGGCTGTCCGCTTTTCTGGCCGCATCAAGAAACGTGACGGTTATGTCGAGAACCTGCTCGGCGGTGACGATTTCAACAGCCTGGATACCAATGCCGGCCGCGTGGCTGTCAATTATAAGCCCAATGATGTCTTCAATCTCGACCTGATCTATAACCATCAGGAAGACAACAATTCCGGCACCAGCTTCAAATCAGGCACTTTCGCACCGACCGACCCGACAACCGGCGCTGTTCTCGGCGACACCAGCCATTACACCGGCGCGGCCCTGACCAGCGCCAGCGGTTTTCATGACGGCCGCGATCTGGGCCTGCACCGCACCATCGATGGCACGACCCTGCTGATGTCCTACAAACTCAGCGACGCCTATACCCTGTCGTCAATCACCGCGGCTCGCCGTTTCAGCTCCAGCGAAGTATTCGACGCCGATGGTTTTTCCCTGCCCCTGCTGACCGCCGGCGAGGACGCCCGTGCCACGCAATCGTCGCAGGAACTGCGCGTCAACTATGACAATCATGGTAACCTTTCATGGTTCGCCGGCGCGTCCTATTTCAAGGAAGACGGTTCGCAAGGGGTACCCTTGCAGATCGACGAACTGGCCTACCTGGCCCTGACGCAACACCTGCTGAACCCGGCCGCCCCGGCGACGGACGCGCAGATCAAGGGGGCGCTGAGTGCTTCTCCCTACGCGCCGTTCGTGCCCTATCTGAAGACGGCGCATAGGGAAGGGTATACCAATTACGGCTCGACGGAATCCTATGATCTTTACGCCGACGCCACCTATCGCTTCACGCCGAAATTCGAAGTCAGCGCCGGCCTGCGCTATACCCATGACGACAAGGTCAGCGGGTACATGTCGCAGGTCGATGACCACTCCGGTCTGGCGGCCTTGCTTTATGCCAACACCTACACGACCCAGTATGTCACCAACACCTTCAAGAACACGGGCGTATTGCTGACACCGGCCCAGCAAAATGTTGTGTTGCAAACAGCCTTTGCCGGCGCCCTGGCCCAGCCGCTCGGCCTGACCGTGCAGCCGACTGTCGGCCGTGTCGACAAGGCGTTCACCGACGATGGCTACACCTATCGTCTGGTTGGTCGGTATGAGTTCAGCGACCACGTCAGCAGCTATCTGTCCTATGCCCGTGGTCGTCTGCCCAAGACCTTCTCCGCCACGACGCCGGCGGCACCCGGCGGCGCGCCCGTCTTTACGGAAGCCGCGGCGGAAACCGTCGACAGCATCGAATGGGGCGTCAAGTCGCGTCTGCTGAATGGCAAGCTGATCCTCGATGGCGCGATCTATAATTACGACTATGAGAACTTCCAGACGACGGTTCAGGTTGGTGCTACCGAATTCGCCACGCGCAGTGCAGGTGAGGCCAATGCCTATGGCCTCGAAACCCAGGCCAATTACCGCGTCGTGCCGTGGGCAACGCTGTTCGGCACCTATGCCTACAGCCATGCCCGCTTCGGTAACGGCCTGTTCAAGGGTAACAGCTTCCGCCTCAGCCCGGATCAAAAATTCTCGCTGGGGGCTCATGTCACCACCCATACAGGTTCGGGCGTGTGGAGCTTTACACCGACCTACACCTGGCAATCGAAAACTTATTTCGACGACAATAACGACCTGCCGCAATATCAGACGGCGACCGGCGACACGATCCAGGACGAGTTCCAGAAAGCCTACGGCCTGCTCAATCTGCGCGTCGGTTATGCGCCGAACGCAGCCCACTGGCAGGTGGAATTGTTCGTCGATAACGCCACCGACCAGAACTATATCAAGGACGCCGGCAATACCGGGGATACGCTGGGCTATCCGACTTTTATCAAAGGCGCGCCCAGCACCTATGGCGTAACGTTCCGTATCCGCAACTAGGCTGTTACGCGATCATAATTTAAACGGGCAGGGGACTGGCTGGCACGGATAACCAAGTGATCCGCCAGTCTCTGCACGTCTTCACAGGTAATGAGTTTCAGTCGGCAACCAGTATCGAAGGGCGGACGGGCTCACCTGTCGCCTCGCTGATCAGTTCCTGGGAACGTTGCTCCACGCGATCACGCAGGGTGGTCAGGAACTCGTCCCTTGGCAGACCCGGCGCGATCGGTTCGAGGAATTCGAGTACGGCCGTGCCCGCCGTTTTCTTATAATGTGTTTCCTGCCAGAACAGGCCGAGATTGGTCGCCACCGGCACCACTTGCATATTGAAATTGTTCGCCATGTGCCAAACACCCGAACGATAACGACGATAGGTGCCGGGCGCATTAAGGTGCCCCTCCGGATAGATAAGGATACTGCGGCCATCCTTGGCGGCATCAGCGGACCGGCTGGCCAGGTTCTTGCGCGCTTCTATCCCGCCGCAATTATTGACGACAATGGCGCCAAGCTTGGCGAGCAGGGTGCTCATCATGGGAAATTTTTCGAGATGGTCGCCGGTAACGAAGGCAAGATCGTCAAACTGGGAATAGATGCTAAAGCCGTCTCCCCAGCTATGATGCTTGCAGGCGAAAATGACTGGCTGGTCAGGAATATTTTCACGGCCGCGCACCTCCAGTTTGATGCCGGCAAATATTCGCATCGCCTGCACCATGCGGCGTGTATACCGCTGGATGATCCATTTTACCGGTTTGCGGCCCGGAAAAAGGCTGAGGACGAGAGCCATCAGGCTGTAGGTAATCGACAGAAACCAGTAAGCGATCGCGAACAGAAAGCTGCGCATAGGATGTCCCCAAATTGACAAGCCGACTTGAACATTGTTCAAGTCGGCTTGTCAATAGCGTTCACGAGGGATGTTTAAGCGGCGTTGGAATCCGCATTGATCGAATCCGCCACGGTGACCTTGTTACGACCGTTGTTCTTGGACATGTAGAGCGCCTTGTCAGCACGATCGAGCAGGTCAAAGGAATCTTCGGCGTATTCACGCTGGGCGATACCCGCAGAGATGGTGACGGTGCCGAGGTCTTCATTGGTCGAACGGCGCTTAAGGACGCGCGACGCAATTTCGGTGCGGGCTTCATTGAGCAGGCGCTCGACCGTGGCGCAGGTCTCACCGGGGAAGAGCAGGCCGAATTCCTCGCCGCCATAGCGGGCAGCCAGGCGTGGCGAACGGCCGATCCGCGCCAGAACGGAAGCGACATAGCGCAGGACCTGATCGCCGGTCTGATGACCCCAGGTATCATTGAAGCGCTTGAAATGATCGATATCAATGACAGCCAGCGTCAGGGGACTGGACACATCATCGCCTTCACAGTGGCGATCAAGGGCTTCGTCAAAGGATTTGCGGTTTGCCAGGTTGGTCAGGGCGTCGGTCATGGCTTCCATGCGCACCTGATCAAGATGCTTGCGGAGGCGGCTGACTTCGCGTGAGGATTCCGACAGGCGGCCTTCCAGCACGAAATGGTGGTCGAGAACGGTAGTCGTGGCCTCGGTCAGGCTGTCGATAAGCCCCTTGAGCGCCAGCGTCTCGACTTCGCTCATCGACTTACGAGCACCTTCCAGGGTCTCGCCGTAGGTCTTTTGCGCCTTTTGAGCCTCGACGATCACCTCGGTAATGGAGGCCAGTTCGCGGGTCAGTTTCAGACCGGCATCGCGTACTTCGTCATTCAGTTTCAGGCGAGCGATGAACTTGCTGGCCAGGCTTTCGGAAATATCTTCGGTAATGGTTTCGCCAGCTTCGACCAGACGTTGAATTTCCTGTGCCAGAGGACATTCGGGATCATCGGCAACGTATAACCAGATTTCGTAATTGAGCGGCGTCGGCCAGACACCGTGATCCTGCATCAGGCGCAAGGCTTCGCTGGCTAATGCATAGGCGGCAGGACTTCTTACGCTGATTTCTATGTCGTTGTTCATTCGTTCTTCTGGCCCCCTTTCAGGGACCTTCCCTGGCGGTCTCGTGCCACCTGATTCTTCGGGTAGCGTTCCGACCTTAAACGAACTTCTCTGACAGGCGGTTAACGGCGGCGATCAAAAACAGACCCGAAATCAGCTTTTAAAGTCGGTCGCGCGCATCAAAAATGCCGGCATATGATCACCAAATGGTGTATCCTGACGCGGCTTATCTATTGATTTTTCTGGCTTTTTGTCTTTCCTGCCGCTACGGCGGGGCGTCTTTTCGGACGCGGTCGCCACAGATTCCACAGGCGTAATTATTTCTTCGGATTTCGGCTTTTTTTCGGGCTTTACCGGTTCGATCGAAGCGGATTGCGACGCGGGCTGTTCGCGGGGCTTGTGATCACGTTCAGGGCGGCCTCTGGTCCTGCCTGATTCGCGACGAGGTTGTCTGGATGATTCGCGCGGTGCATCGCTGAGCGCCGAATAATCGACGTCGAGTTCCAGATTGGCCGGTTCTTTCTTGATGAGCTTGACAACCTTGTCGTAGTTTTTCTCATCGTGCGGCGACAGCAGCAGGTAGGTTTCGCCGCTACGTCCGGCGCGACCGGTCCGGCCGATACGGTGAACATAGTCATCGGCATGGATGGGCGCGTCGAAATTAAAGACATGGCCGACCGCCGGGATATCCAAACCGCGGGCAGCGACATCGGAGGCTACCAGCAAGGTCAGTTCGCCCTTGCGAAAAGCGTCGAGTGTCTTCATGCGCAGGGATTGGTCAAGGTCACCGTGGATCGGCGCCGCGTTAAAACCATGTACGACCAGGGACTTGGCGACAATATCGACGTCTGTCTTACGATTGCAGAAGACAATGCCGTTCTTGATATCCAGGGTCTTGAGAAGCGCACGCAGGGCGATCCGTTTGGCGCGGACATCCTTGTGCGGCACGCGCAGAACATATTGCGTGATATTCTCGCCGGTTGTGGCCGGACGGGAGACTTCGATGCGCACCGGATTTTTCAGGAACGCCTCGGTCAGGCGGGTGATTTCCGGCGGCATGGTGGCCGAGAAGAACAGGGTCTGGCGCGTTGGCGGGGTCAGTTTGAAAATGCGTTCGATATCGGGGATGAAGCCCATATCGAGCATGCGGTCGGCTTCATCGACCACCATCATGGTCACGCCGTTCAGCATGACCTTCGAGCGTTCAAACAGGTCCAGCAACCGTCCCGGCGTGGCGATCAGCACGTCAACGCCCTTATCGAGCTTGGCGACCTGATCGGCCATGGAAACGCCACCGATGAGCAAGGCCCAGTTCAGCTTGTGGTACTTGGCGTATTTTTCAAAGGCTTCAGCCACCTGATCGGCCAGTTCACGGGTCGGTTCCAGCACGATGGCGCGCGGCATCCGGGCGCGCGAGCGGCCAGCGGCCAGCTTCTCGATCATCGGCAAGGTGAAGGCGGCCGTTTTGCCGGTGCCGGTCTGGGCGATGCCGAGCACATCCAGTCCGGTCATGGCAACAGGAATGGCCTGTTCCTGAATGGGGGTAGGGGTATCGTAACCGGTTTCGGCAACGGCCTTGAGAACCTGTTCGCTCAGGCCCAGATCGGAAAATTTCGTCATGACACTCTTTAAATGGAATGCATTTCCAGCCGGGCAAGCGATCTTACGGGGACAGGAATGCGGCGCGCCGATCGTGGCGCAAAAGATGGGCGGCCGGTGTCTGTGAAGCCATGTAATGGCTCATGTACAGACACGCGCGAACCAGTATTTCGGCTCACGCGTGTCTGATAACAGAATTTGCAGTAATTAACAGGCTTTTTTACCCTAGACGTCCAGGTCGTCGACCGCGAACTCAGCGTGATCCTGAATATAGCGGAAGCGCAGTTCCGGTTTGCGGCCCATCAGAGTTTCGACCAGGTCTTCGACATCTTCCTCATCATGAGGCAAGGTGACACGAGCAAGCGTCCGGGTCTTCGGGTCCATGGTGGTTTCTTTGAGCTGGGCCGGCATCATTTCACCCAACCCTTTGAAACGACCGATCTCCGGCTTCTTGCCCTTGAACTCCTTCGCCAGTATTTCGGCGCGATGGGCATCGTCCTTGGCGTAATGGGTCACCTTGCCGTGGCTGATGCGATACAGCGGCGGCATGGCTAGGAAGAGATTGCCGTTACGAATCATGTTCGGCATGGTCCGGTAAAAATAGGTGATCAGCAGGCTGGCGATGTGGGCGCCGTCAACGTCGGCATCGGTCATGATGATGATGCGCTCGTAGCGCAGGTCTTCTTCCTTGAACTTGGCGCCGGGCTGCACGCCGAGCGCCAGGCCGAGATCGGACAGTTCGGTATTGGCGCGGGCCTTTTCGCCGGTCGCCGAAGCCACGTTCAGGATCTTGCCGCGCAGGGGCAGGATAGCCTGGGTATTTCGGTTGCGGCCCTGTTTGGCGGAGCCACCAGCCGAATCACCTTCGACAATAAACAGTTCGGTGCCGATGGCGTCCTGGCGGGCGCAGTCAGCCAGCTTGCCGGGGAGGCGCAATTTGCGTGTCGCTGAGGCACGGGCCACTTCCTTGTCTTTGCGGCGTTTCAGGCGCTCTTCGGCGCGTTCGACAATGAATGCCAAGATGCGGTCGGCCTGCTTCGGCGCCGAGGTCAGCCAGTGATCGAACGGGTCAGCCAGCGCTTTCTCCACAAGCCGCTGGGCATCCGATGACGACAGGCGGTCCTTGGTCTGGCCCTGGAATTCCGGATTGCGGATAAAGACGGAAATAACGATCCCGGCATAAGCCGCTACGTCTTCGGCGGTGATCAGCCCGCCACGCTTGTCGCCGGTCATTTCTGCATAGCCCTTGAGCGAGCGGGTGAGCGCGGCGCGCAGGCCGGCTTCATGCGTGCCGCCATCGGGGGTCGGGATAGTGTTACAATAGCTCTGGCAAAAGCCGTCATGCTCGCCGAAACCGGCGCCGGACCAGACAACCGCCCACTCGACCGCGCCAGCCTCGCCTTTACGCTCGACGCGACCCGAGAAGATATCGCCCAGGGTTTCGGTATCCTTGACGCGCTCGGCGAGATAGTCGGCCAGGCCATTCGGGAAGTAGAACTTGTCTTCGGCCGGTGTCGAATCATGAATGAGTTCGGGCGCGCATTTCCAGAAAATCTGCACACCACGGAAGAGATAGGCCTTGGCCTTGGCCATGCGGTAAAGACGCGCCGGCTTGAAACGGGCATCGGCCCCGAAGATTTCAGGATCGGGCAGGAATCGCTCCAGGGTGCCCTTCTTTTTCGACGGACCGACCTGCTCGACATCGGTCAGTTTCAGGCCCTTCGAGAAGTTTTGCCGCCATTCGTAACCATCGCGCCAGACCGTGACTTCCAGCTTTTCCGAAAGCGCATTGACGACCGAAATGCCGACCCCATGCAGGCCGCCGGAGGTTTCATAGGCCTTGCCGGAAAACTTGCCGCCGGAATGCAGCATCGTCATGACGACTTCGAGCGCGGATTTGCCGGGATATTTCGGATGCGGATCGACCGGAATACCACGGCCATCGTCACGGACGCTCAGATATCCATCCTTGTCCAGTTCCACCCATATGGCCTTGGCGTGACCGGCGACAGCTTCGTCCATGGCGTTATCGAGCACTTCGGCGAAGAGATGATGCAGCGTTTTTTCATCTGTACCGCCGATATACATGCCCGGACGCTTGCGGACAGGCTCCAGCCCTTCAAGGACCTCAATACTTGAAGCGCCATAGCCGGCATCCACTGTCACCGGCATGTGCGGTTTGGGAGGTTTAGGCACGGACGTGTCTTTGGCGGCGGGGGCGACCGCTTCCGTTGAGAGGGGGGAGGGCTTTTCGGGCTCATCCCCGAATAGCGAGGATTGCGGAATATTGGACGTCATAACTCTAACATGGGGTGATTCGGCCCTCATTCATAAAGAGCCAGTCAGCAACCCACAATAAAAAAGGCCGCGAACCCGAAGGTTCACGGCCAGATATTTCTTTGCCCTTGGTCAGGCTTAGAATTTTTAGAACGTCGCCTTGATAGTGGCGGCGAAGGTCGAAGGTTGCTTCGACGCGTCGGCCCAGCGCAGGTCAAGACCCAGATTGCTGGTGAGGGCGTAGGTAACGCCGATGTTCTTGGTGGTGTAACCGTACATCTCGTAGTTACCCAGAGCGCCC
>FSVH01000299.1_pt1 | contig 36460 bp, 38 predicted proteins | sample 1637631 | NCBI WGS metagenome assembly FSVH01 (sample SAMEA3914814, study PRJEB12502) | metagenome | biome: forest; material: soil | place: USA | collected 2011-09-16 | depth 0.1 m | reverse complement strand
CTGGCGACCCGGCCCTCTATAGCATGGAGGCCCTGGGGTATGACAAGGGGTAGCATCACAAGTTTGTTAACTCTACAGCAAATAAGGGCGGATGTGGGGCGAAGTGAAAAAGCTTCTTCGCCCTTTGCGTCACACCTGCAACATCACCATATTGTTTATGCGGCATTTACTATCCGTGGCGGATTCAACACATCTGTCAGGTGAATATCAGCGGGAAGCCCTTTTTGCGTGATATCAAATTGACCGGTCAGACAATTCGTCATATCTCAATCTAGTCACAGCTTTGTCAAAATAGCTGTGTAAAACAATATACTGGTATCCGGTGGCTGTTCAGAAAGGCAACCCTTTGGGGGGCTGACTTACGAAATAAACCGGGTTTCGGGCTGTAGAAAAAGAAGATGAAACCTGTCGTATCCATGGCTGTATCCGTGATGGTTCTGGCGTTAGCCGGAAGCAGCACTTTTGCCATGGCGCAAACCAAGACAGTGCGTCCGCAATCGACCGTCGAAAATATCGCCGGCCTGACGCCGCTGATCCAGCCGGTTGGTGAAAGTTTCATCAGCGATGACACGACCAGTTTCTCCAAGCCGCAGTCGAAAGTCTACCAGTTCAATCTCGACGGTAAGTGGGGCGTCAAGTTCGATGTCAACCAGCCGGAATCCATGGCGCCGCGCTCCAGTGATATCGATGCCGGCGCTTATTACCGCCTGACCCCTTCGGTCCGTGTCGGTGGTACGCTTGGTTTTGGTGAAAAATCCGACCCGATGAAGCCGGAGCCGGCCCGCAGCGCCGCTCAGGGCGACAAGAAGCAACCGCGCGTTCGCTTAGAGACGACTTTCCGCTTCTAATTTTCACCAGTTTTAAAGTTTGAAAGCGTCTACGGCACCGATGCCGGCAAGACCGCTGTCTTTCAGCGACAGGATATTGTCGCAGCCAATTCCCCCCAGACCATAGACCGGCAGGCTCGACAGATCCGCCATATCGCGCACACCCTTGATGCCGAGGGATTCAATACCTTGCGCCGACGGACTGTGACTGGTGAATACCGGCGAAATGAAAACCGCCGAGAGGCCGTTGTCCGTATCCATGACGCGCAGGGTCTCGGCATCATGACAGGCGGCGGTCAGAATAAGGTCCGGGCAGGCGGCATGAAGAGTGGCGGCGCGGTCGATGCTCGTCTGGCGCAGATGAACGCCATCGGCCTCGACTTCTAGTGCCAGGGCATCGTCTTCGCCGATCAGCAGGGTCAGGCCGTTATCATTGGCAATCCGACGCAGCAATTGCGCACGCTGACTGGCGTGGGGTTCACCGAAATGACGATAGATAATGCCGCAGCCTTCCGGCATGTGGGTGGCGATATCTTCCGGATGCGGGGTGCGTTTGGGGTCGGTAAAGAAGAAGAGCGGCGGCAATAAGGGGCGCAGTTTGGGGTTTTGGGGCACGGCGGTCTGCGCTATATCCCGTGCCTTATCGAGCAGATATTGAAAGCGGGTCTTGTATGTCATCACCGAACGCCCAGTCTGGCGCCTATTCTAGGCTCACCGCACAGATGCACAAGGCCTTAAAGGCAGCGGGTCGTGCCCCTGATGCCGCCTATCTGACCGCGGTCTCGAAAAACCAGCCCTGGGAAGCCATCGTGCCGGTGCTCAGGGCTGGTCAGCGGCGCTTTGGCGAAAACCGGGTCCAGGAAGCCATTGAGCGCTGGGGCGGCAAACGCGCTGATTATCCGGGTCTTGAACTGCGCCTGATCGGCCCCCTGCAAAGCAACAAGGCGGCTGAGGCCGTGGCCTTTTTCAATGTCATCGAGAGTATCGATCGCGACAAGATCGCGCGTGCCATCGCCGACGAGATACAAAAGCAGGGCAAGGCACCGGTTCTGTATGTTCAGGTCAATATCGGTGAGGAAGAACAGAAGTCAGGCGTCCTGCCGGCGGACGCGGATGCCTTTCTGGCGACCTGCAAAGGCTATGGCCTGACTATAGCCGGTCTGATGTGCATTCCGCCGGTCAAAGGGCCACGCGGGCCTTACTTCGCGCTGCTGAAAAAGATCGCCGATCGCAACGGCCTCACCCATCTCAGCATGGGGATGAGTGACGATTTCGAAACGGCGCTGGCTTTTGGATCAACGGAAATTCGCGTCGGTTCGGCGCTGTTCGGTCAGCGCTGATTACATCTTCATGTCGCCGTGGTCCATACCGCCTGACGTACCGGTCCTGGCCAGAGGGGTATTGGAAACCGGCAGATGCAGGGTAACCGGACCGGCCTTTTCAAAGGTCAGGATCAGATCGACCGTCTGACCTGCCTGCGGGCGCTGGGTCAGGTTTTCCAGCATGATATGGTTGCCGCCGGGGGCGAAGGTAATAGTCTCGCCCGGCTTGATGGTGAAACCATCCTTGACCTCGGCCATTTCCATGGTCGTGCCGGTCATCTTCATTGTGTGCAGGCTTGTTGTCGTCGCGCAGGCACAGGCAGCGGAGACCAGCCGGTCATCAGATTTGCCTGCATTCTGGATGGTCACATAGGCGGCGGTATTGGGATTATTGCCGAGGGCCGCGCGCATGGCGAATTGGGTCAGGGCCAGAGACGACTGGACCTTCACGCCATTGATATCAACGGTCTTGGAGACGACAACCTGACTGTCGGTGCTGCTGACCGAGCTGGTTTCGCTCACCCGGTTATTGTGACAAGCGGCCAGAGCCAGTGAAACCACACAAACCAATGCCAAATTTTTCATGTCCGTCTCCATATATGAGGCGCAGGGCTTGGCGCCCCCGGTCGTTACGACCCTGCTAACCCCAAAGCCCGATAATCTTCTTCACGTCTTTGACCACCGGATCGGCGACGGCGCTGGCGCGTTCGGCGCCCTTGGCCAGCACGCGGTCGATTTCGGCCGGATCAGCGATCAATTGACGCAGCTTTGTCGAGATCGGCGCCATCTTGTCAACCACCACCTCGGCCAGGGCCGGCTTGAAAGCGCCGAAACCCTTGCCGCCGAAGTCTTTCAGCACATCCGCCACGGTTACACCGGCCAGCGCGGCATAGATGCCGACGAGGTTCTTAGCTTCCGGACGCGCTTCCAGACCGTCCGCGCTTTCGGGCAGGACGTCAGTGTCGGACTTGGCCTTCTTGATCTTGGAGGCAATGGTATCGGCGTCGTCGGTCAGGTTGATGCGTGAATTATCCGATGGATCGGACTTCGACATCTTGGCCGTGCCATCGCGCAGGGACATGATGCGCGCGCCGGGGCCCTGGTAAAGGGTTTCCGGTATTGGGAAGTATTCGGTTTCGAAGTCGTGGTTGAACTTCTTGGCGACATCGCGGGTCAATTCCAGGTGTTGACGCTGGTCTTCACCGACCGGTACATGGGTTGCCTTGTAGACCAGGATATCGGCGGCTTGCAGCACGGGGTAGGTATAGAGACCCACCGAAGCGCGCTCCTTGTCCTTGCCGGCCTTGTCCTTGAACTGAGTCATACGATCGAGCCAGCCGAGGCGGGCGACACAGTTCAGCAGCCAGGCCAGTTCGCTGTGGGCGCGCACGGCCGATTGCGGGAATATGGTCGATTTCTCGATATTGACGCCGGCGGCCAGGTAACAGGCGGCGATCTCGCGGGTCTGGCTGAGGAGCTTGGCCGGTTCCTGCCAGACGGTAATGGCGTGCAGATCGGCGATCATATAGAAACGCTCGGCGTCATCCACCTGCATATCGGCGAATTTCTTCAGCGCACCGAGATAGTTGCCGAGGTGCAGTGAGCCGGAGGCCTGGATGCCAGAGAGGATGCGTTTGCCAGTATTGGTGGTCGTCATATTAGGTCTTACTCATTATCCGGGACGGCGGCGGAGCACCGCTTTCAGTTCACGCGGCTTGATGGCGCCGGTGACAAACAGCAGTCCGATATAAAGGAACAGGCCGGCAAAACAAACCCCCAGAACGGCGATTTCCTTGGTATGGCTGAAGATCACCGGCAGCAGGGGAATGCTGCGCACATAGGGGACAACCGAACCGATCCAGTCCTGTATTAACGGACGTTCAAACGAACTGAAGCCGCAGAAGGCCGCCATGCCGGCGCCGCAGAGCAGCAGCAGCAGCAGAGTGCGGAAGGCTTTCGGTGTGATGATCCAGGTCTTACGCTTCGCTAGCGTAAAGACCATCAATGCCACATTGACCCACGCTGCGGCCGAGGTACCGATGGCGAGGCCTGCGGTGCCGATGAGGTGGAACATGGTCAGACCGACGCTCAGGTTTACGATCACCGAGACCATGGCGAATTTCATCGGCCCGAAAGTGTCCTTGCGGGCGAAGAAGGCGGGGTTGAGGATACGCGTCAGTACAAAGGCCGGCACGCCCCAGCCATAGTGGAACAGGCAGCGCGCCACCTGATGGGCGTCATCGAGATGGAAGGCGTCGCGCGTGTAAAGGCCATCCATCAGGAAGAAGGGCATGGCCATTAGCGCGGCGGCGGCGGGCAGGGCAAAGGCCATGGCGAAGACGACGGCCTGATCCATCTGGGTCTGGGCGGCTTCATGATCTTCGGCATGGACGGCGCGTGACAGGGCGGGCAGCAAGGCCGTACCGATAGCGACCCCGACCAGACCGATCGGCAACTGATAGAAGCGGTCGGCCATGGCCAGCCACGAGGTGGCGCCATGGATCGACGAGGAGAAGATACCGGAGATAAAGACATTCACCTGAGTGGCGGCGGCGGCCAGCGCACCGGGCACGGCCAGCAGCAGCAGCTTGTTGATGTCCTTCGAGAAGACCGGGATGATCGACAGATTGACATGGGCGCCGGACTTTTTCGCGCCCCACAGCAGCATGGTGGCTTGCAGGACGCCGGCCACCAGCGTGCCGATCGAGCCCCACAGGGCCGATGCATAGACTGTATGCTGCGGCAGAATAGAGATCAGGGTCACGGCATTGAGCAGGATCGGCACGCCGGCCGACATCAGGAAACGCCCGCGCGCATTGAGCACGCCGGAGAGGTGCGCCACGATCGCCATGCACGGTAGGTAGGGCATGGTGATCTGAGTGAACAGAACCGCCAGCTTGTACTTTTCCGGATCGGCCAGAAAGCCCGGCTTGATGACCATCATCAGCCACGGCATGGTGAACTGGCAGACCAGACAGAAGGCGACGGTAATAAAGGTCAGGGTGGCCATGGCGTCGTGGGCCATCTTGTCAGCCGCTTCCTTGCCGTCGCGTTCCAGGGCTGCCGAATAGGAAGGCACGAAGGCGGCCGAAAAGGCGCCTTCGGCAAAGATGCGTCGGAAGAGGTTGGGGAAGGCCTGGGCGGTATTATAGGCGTCGGCCATAATATTGCCGGATGCGCCGAGGTATGCGGCCAGCACCAGATCGCGGGCGAAACCGGCGAAGCGCGAAATCAGGGTGAAGCTGCTGTTGATCAGCGAATTGCGCAGAAGCCCGGAGGACTTTTTAGCGGGCGGACTTGCAGGCGGGGAGGTGGGCGCTTCGGACAAGGCTCTGCTCTGAAAAGGTGCAGCTTCCGCTTTAGGCTGACTGTGGACTTCCCGCAAGCGGTTATGGGTTAACGGGCCAGGCTGGCCTTGGCCCGTGCCAGGTTGCGTTTGGGTGCCTGCGCCGGTTTGTCGAGCACCGCCAGCAGTTGTTTTTTCAGCGTTTGCTTCAGGCCGCCAGCCAGTTGTGACTTGCGATAATGGTCGGCGACATAGAAGGCATCGACCGCGCGTTCACCGTAACAATCGATGTGCGCCGAGGCGATATCGATATGGGATTTGGCCATGACCTCGACAATATCGGCCAGCAGGCCGGGGCGATCGCGGCCGGAAACCTCGATAATGGTGACATTGGCATTGCTGTCATCGTCAAAGACCACGGTGGGCGCAATGGCGAAGGCGGCGGTACGTGCCGCGAAGGATGATTTCCACGTCAGCGGCTCCGGCAGCTTGCCGCGTGCCGCGGCTTCCAGCGCCGTTTGAGCGTGCTTCTGGCGCGATGGGTCATCATAGGCGAAAGGTTTACCTGTGGCGTCCTGAACATAGAAGACGTCGAGCGCCCGACCTGTGGACGAGGTAAAGACCTGAGCGCCGACGACATTGCCGCCGAGATTGGCGAAGCAGCGCGCCAGATCGGCGAACAGACCCGTGCGGTCCTCTGCCGTGATCGAGAAAGCGGTGGCGTTGCGTATTGTATCTATGCGCAGGGCGACGGCCGGTGCGGAATCGAAAGCCGAGCATACCAGGGCGGCATGGCTGCGAATTTCTTCCGGCGTGAACGAGAACAGGTAGCTCTCGTCCATGGTCTCCAGCCAGGCGGCGATGTCATCGTCGTTTTCGCTCAAGGTCCGGCGACGTTCATCGGCGCGCAGTTGCAGGTCTTCGCGCACGCGCGCCACGGCATCGGGGCCGCGGCCCCCGCGGAAGGCGCTCTCGGTGGCTTCGAACAGGTCACGCATCAACTGGCCCTTCCAGGCGTTCCACACGCCGGGCCCGACGGCGCGGATATCGGCCACGGTCAGGATCAGCAGCAGACGCAGGCGTTCGGGCGTTTCGACGATATGGGCGAAGGCAGCCACGGTTTCCGGATCGGAGACGTCGCGCTTCTGGGCATAATCGGACAGCACGAGGTGATGCCGCACAAGCCAGGCCACCTGATCGGTCTTCCAGTCTTCGATGCCCAGCCGTTCGCAGGCCTTACGCGCCGCGATCTCACCGCCGACTTCCTGACCCAGTTCATTGCCCTTACCGGTATCGTGCAGCAGCATGGCGAGGTAGAGCGATTCCTTGTCGGCGATCTGTGGCATGATCACGCTCGACAACGGGTGGTCTTCGGTGAAGCGGCCGGTATCGATGCCGTGGATGATATCGACGGCGCGCAGGGTATGCTCGTCCACCGTATAGGCATGATACATGTTGAACTGAGTCTGGGCGACGATGCGGCCAAATTCAGGAATATAACGGCCGAGCAGGCCGGTTTCCGACATCATCGACAGCGTCCGGTACGGGTCCTTGCCGCGCACCAGCAGATCGAGGAACAGCCGTGCGGCTTCCGGATTGCGGCGCAAGGAGGGCGTGACCAGATCGAGATTGCGGGCGATGGCGGTGAAGGCGTCCGGATGCAGGTCCAGTTCCAGCCGATCGGCCATCTTGAACAGCATGAACATCGCCACCGGTGACTTTTGGAAGATATCCGGCGAATTGACGCTCAGGCGACCATTGATGACGGTAAAGCCCGGATGATCGGCGCGCGTCAGGTTCATGATGCCCGACTGGATCAGGCTCGACAGACGCGCCAAAGGCTTGGCCTGCTGGGTTTCCAGCTTGGTGCAGAAGGTACGGGTCAGGGCGCCGATTTCCTTGGCGACCACGAAATAGCGACGCATGAAGCGCTCGACATTGGGCTCGCCCTCACGATCTATAAAGCCCATGCGGCGGGCCACTTCGGGCTGCAGATCGAAGGTCAGGCGTTCTTCGCCGCGGCCGGCGGCGGTGTGCATGATGATGCGGACCTTCCACAGGAAGTCGAAGGCGCGCATGAAGATGCGGCGCTCCTTGTCGGTCAGGATCAGGTCGAGGACGTCGGCGGTGTTTGGCGTGGCCTTGCCGGCGGCGCCCGCCAGATGCTTCGCCTGATATTGGGCGATCCAGTAAAGGGTGTGCAGGTCGCGCAGCCCGCCCTTGCCTTCCTTGACATTGGGTTCGACAACAAAGCGTGTAGTGCCGGTCTTGACGTGACGCTGGTCGCGTTCTTCCAGTTTGGAGGCAACAAAATCGAAGGCGTGCGATTTTAAGCCGTCGTGATTGAGCCGGTCTTCCAGATTCTGCGCCAGTTCGGCATCGCCGGCGATCAGGCGATGCTCCAGCACCGCCGTCATGATGGTGTGGTCGCTCTTGACGTATTTGAGGGTCTCATCGACCGTGCGTGACGAATGACCGACCTTCAGGCCGAGATCCCACAGGGTATAGAGAATGAATTCGATCACCGATTCCGAGTGTGAGGTTTCTTTCCAGGCGCGCAGGAACAACAGGTCGAGATCGGAATAGGGGGCCAGTTCGCCACGACCATAGCCGCCGACGGCCAGCAGGCTCAGGCGCTCACCTTCCGTGGGATTGCGGGCGCGATAAACGTGGGTGAGGGTAAAGTCCCACAGGGCCGAGACGACCTCGTCGGTGACTTTCGCCAAGGCGCGCGCCGTGGCGTACCCCCCCTTTTGGTCATCCGCTCGCTCAAGCAGGCTGGCCCGGCCCTTGTCGAGCGCGTCCTTCAGGATGGTTACGGCGCGGCGTCGCAAATCAAGCGTATCACCCGACGAGTCCTCATAGGCCTCGGTCAGGCGTTTACGCAAATCTGTACCGTCAATGCGGTATGCGGGTGCCGCCGGGTGTGTCTGGGTGAGCATGGGGGAGGGATCACTCATTTAATCGAGACTCGGCTAGCCTCCGTCTTTAAGCAATTTGTGTAAATTATAGATGAGTTCCAAGGCTTCTTTAGGGCTTAAATCGTCAGGATTTGCCGCCTTAAGCGTCGTTTCCACTTTGGAGGGTGTCCGTGTGACCGCTTCCGGGGCACGATTGACTGAAAACAGCGGCAGATCATCGAGCCGCAGCTTCGTCTGGTTGTCTTCTTCAAGACGGGTCAGAATATCGCGAGCGCGCGAAACCACGGCGGGGGGCATGCCGGCGAGACGTGCCACCTGAACGCCATAGGAGCGATCGGCTGAGCCTTTGCGCGCTTCGTGCAGGAAGATCAGTTCGCCATTATGTTCATGCGCGGTCAGGCTGAGATTATTGACGAATTTCATCCGGCCTTCCAGCTTGGAGAGTTCGTGATAATGGGTGGCGAAAAGGGTGCGCGCCTTGATAATATCGTGCAGATTTTCCGCCGAAGCCCAGGCAATGGCGAGACCATCATAGGTGGCGGTACCGCGGCCGATTTCATCCAGGATGATAAAGGAACGCTCAGTCGCCTGGGTCAGGATGGCGGCGGTCTCGACCATTTCCATCATGAAGGTCGAACGGCCCTGCGCCAGGTCATCGCCGGCGCCGACGCGCGAGAACAGCTTGTCAACCACGCCGAGATGCATGGATTTGGCCGGCACGAACATGCCCGCCTGCGCCATGATGATCAGCAGGGCGTTCTGGCGCAGGTAGGTCGATTTACCGGCCATGTTCGGACCGGTGACCAGCGACAGCCGTGCGGCATCGGCCCCGGAGGCGTCAAGATCAACATCGTTGGGCGTAAACGGTTTGCCCTGTGCTTTCAGGGCGCCGGCCACGACCGGATGGCGGCCACGGCTGATTTCAAGCCGCAAACTGTCATCGACCTTCGGGCGGGCGGCATCCCAATCCTCAGCCCAACCGGCATTGGCCACCGCGACATCAAGCGCGCAAATGGCATCGTGTCCGCCCTGAATTTCTGCGGCGGCGAGGCGGACCTGCTCCCGCAATTGTTCGAAGACCTCCAGTTCCAGCGCCAGGCCCTGCTGGGCGGCGCGCTGGATGCGGCCATCGAGTTCGATCAGTTCGGTGGTGACGAAGCGCACCTGATTGGCCAGTGACTGCCGGTGGATGAACTGCTTTTCTGTATCCTGCGCCTGTAGCTGCTCGGCCAGTTTCTGGCTGAGTTCGATGAAATAACCCAGTACGTTATTGAACTTGATGCGGATGGCGATGCCTGTTTCGGCGGCCAGACGCTGTTCCAGCGCCAGTATGATCTGGCGGCTGTCATCGCGCAGGGTGCGGGCTTCATCAAGTTCGGCATTGAAGCCGGGGCGGATAAAACCGCCGTCACTCAGCTTCAGTGGTGGTTCCTCGACAAGGGCGCGCTCCAGCGTGTCACGCAACTGACTGAGTGAAAGTGATGGCACCAGGGCAGTGATGATATCGTCGATTTCCTGAGGGGCTTTGGCCGGATTGCCGGCCAGATCTATTTCGACCTCGTGGCGGGCATCGTTCAGGTGATTGGCGAGGTTCTCTCCGATATGCAGGGCCGCAGCGATGACGCACAGGTCACGGGCACTGCCGCGATTGAGCGACAGGCGGGAAAGCGCCCGCGCCTGATCGGAGAGCGAGCGCATCAGGTGGCGCAGGCTGTCGCGCAGGGGGCGCTTCGGCAATAACCAGTCTATGGTATCTAGCCGGGCATTGATGGCATCAGGCTGATAGAGCGGGCGGGCCAGTCTGCTGAGCAGCAGGCGGCCGCCGCCAGAGGTCACCGTCTGGTCTATAGCCGCTATCAGGCTGCCCTCGCGCTTGCCTTGTTGCGTCCGATCGATTTCCAGCGAATTGCGCGTGGCGGCATCGATGGCGAGGTAATTGTTCGAAATCACCCGTGCCGGCGGCTTGAGAGTCGGGATCTTGCCAGCCTGGGTCAGGTCGATATAGGCGGCCAGAAGGCCCAGCGCCGAAATCTCGGCCGCACTGAAAGTGCCAAAACCATCCAGCGTCTGAACGCCGTAGAGCTTTAGCAACCGTGCTTCGCCGCCCGCCGGATCACACAGGCTGGACGGCTGAGGCTGGATGACGCCGCCATACATCTTGAGCAGCGGATAGATGGTCTCGTCCTGAATCAACCGGTCGGCCACAAGGCTTTCGGAAGGGCGCAGAGCGGAGAGCTGTACGCCGAGCTGTTCCGGCGCGACTTCCAGCACTTCGACATCGCCGGTGGAAAGCTCGACTGCCGCCAGCGCCAGAACACCGCCGCGTGACGACAGGGCCACGAGCCGGTTAGCACCGCGCTCTTCGAGCAAGGTATCTTCGGTCAGGGTGCCGGGCGTTACAACGCGTGTAATACCGCGTTTGACTATGGCCTTAGAGCCGCGTTTTTTAGCCTCGGCCGGGTCTTCCAGCTGATCACAGACGGCGACGCGGTGGCCAAGCCGGATCAGCTTGGCGATATAGGCATCGGCAGCATGGGCGGGCACCCCGGCCAGAGGAATGTCCTTGCCCTGGAACTGCCCGCGCTTGGTCAGGGCCAAGGAGAGGGCCGCTGAAGCGATGACCGCATCCTCGAAGAAGATTTCGTAGAAATCACCCATCCGCATCAGCAGAATGGCATCCGGGTACTGGGCTTTGATCTGGATATATTGCGCCATAACCGGCGTGGCGCCTTCCACATTCGGAGCGGCGGCGTCTGGCGTGAGAGTTTGCGGGGCGTTCATGGGGCGAAGTTAACCATTGTTAACGGTGAAGAGAAGGGTTTTCGCAAAGGAAAGTGTGTACAAAGCCGAGATTGTGCAACGCAAACCGTCTTATAAAAACAACAGCTTGCAAATTCATTTGTCGGACAATAAAGAAAAGTGCCCCTGCGACCGTGTAGACCCTTTATAAGTTGTTGATCTTGTTCTATTCCGTAGGGAGAACATGCTCATAATTATAATACAAATCGCCACATCCTGTTAGAGTTCCTCCAAAGCCATGACCACCGAAAAACAGACCTTCAGCGACGACGAAGCGCTGCACCTTCACCAACCCCCCCAGCCGGGCAAGATCGCACTGATGGCGACCAAGCCGATGGCGACCCAGCGCGACCTGGCCCTGGCCTATTCGCCGGGCGTGGCGGTGCCGGTGCTGCGTATCGCCGCCGATCCGGAAGCGGCCTACGATTATACGGCCAAGGGCAATATGGTGGCGGTTATCTCTAACGGCACGGCGATCCTTGGCCTCGGTAATCTGGGGGCGCTGGCTTCCAAGCCGGTGATGGAAGGCAAGTCGGTCCTCTTCAAGCGCTTTGCCGATATCGACTCGTTCGATATCGAGGTGGAGACCCAAGACCCGGACGAATTCATCACGGTGGTGAAGAACATCACGGGGGCTTTCGGCGGCATCAATCTCGAAGATATCAAATCGCCGGAATGCTTCATCATCGAAGCTGCCCTGCAGGATCTGGCCGATATTCCTGTCTTCCACGATGATCAGCACGGCACGGCGATTATTGCTTCGGCCGGCCTGATCAATGCGCTGGAAATCACCGGCAAGCGGATCGAGGACGTCAAGGTCGTGCTCTGCGGCGCCGGTGCCGCGGGTCTGTCGTCGCTGTCCCTGATCAAATCACTGGGCGTGAAGCACGAAAACACCACAGTGGTTGATATCCACGGTGTGGTCTATGAAGGCCGCACGGTCGATATGGACCAGTGGAAAGCGCCGCACGCCACGAAAACCTCCAAACGCACTTTAGCTGAGGCGATGGTCGGCGCCGACGTGTTTCTGGGGCTCTCCGCCAAGGGCGTGCTGACCCCGGACATGGTCGCTACCATGGCCGACAAGCCGATCATCTTCGCCATGGCCAATCCCGACCCGGAAATCACCCCGGAAGAAGTGGCCAGTGTCCGTTCCGATGCCATCGTCGCCACCGGTCGTTCGGATTACCCCAATCAGGTCAATAACGTCCTGGGTTTCCCCTACATTTTCCGTGGGGCGCTGGATGTGCGCGCCCGTCGCGTCAATCACGAGATGAAGCTGGCCGCCGCCCATGCCTTGGCGCAGCTCGCCCGTGAAGATGTGCCCGATGAAGTGGCTGCCGCCTATCAGGGCCGCCACCTGAAATTCGGCAAGGACTACATCATCCCGTCACCGTTCGATCCGCGCCTGATCTGGTATATTCCGCCCTTCGTGGCCCAGGCCGCCATGGATACCGGCGTAGCGCGCAAGCCGATCACCGATATGGACGCCTACCGCAAGTCGCTGGAACAGCGCCTCGATCCGTCGGCCGGTTTCCTGCAATCGATCACCTCGGCGGTCCGTTCGCGGCCGTCGAAGCGCATCGTCTTCGCCGAGGGCGAGGATATTTCGGTCATCCGCGCCGCCCACGCTTTCAAGCTGCAAGGGCTCGGTACGCCGATCCTGTGCGGCCGTGAAAATCTGGTCGAGGCCAATATGCGCGCCGCCGGCATCGATCCGGCTGAGGAAGGCATCGAGATCGTCAATGCCCGCCTCAGTCACCGCAATGCCGCCTATTCGCAGCTGCTCTATTCGCGCCTCCAACGCGCTGGTTATCTGAAGCGCGATGTCGATCGCCTGATCAACCTCGACCGCAATTCCTTCGCCGCCGCCATGGTTATTTCCGGTCACGCCGACGGCATGGTCACCGGCGTAACGCGCTCGTTCGACAAGTCGCTCGATGACGTGCTGCGCGTGGTCGATCCGGCGCCGGGCGGCCGTATCATGGGCCTCTCCATCGTGCTGGCCAAAGGGCGAACGATCTTTGTGGCCGATACCACGGTCGCTGAAATGCCGACCCCTGAAGAGCTGGGCGATATCGCCATCGAAGCCGCCATGGCCGTGCGCAGCATGGGCCATACGCCGCGTGTCGCCTTCATGAGCTATTCGACGTTTGGTAATCCGACCGGTGAACGTTCGGATCGCGTCAAAGAAGCGGTGCGTTTGCTGGAAGAACGCGGCGTTGATTTCGAATTCGAAGGCGAAATGCCGCCCGACGTGGCGCTGGAGCCGGCCATGTGGGCCAACTACCCCTTCCAGCGCCTGACTGCGCCCGCCAATGTGCTGATCATGCCGGCCATTCAGTCGGCCTCGATCTCGACCAAGATGATCGAAGCTCTGGGCGGCGCCACGGTGGTGGGTCCGCTGCTGTTGGGCTTGTCCAAGTCGGTACAGATCTGTCAGCTGTCGGATTCGGTGTCGAAGATCCTGACCATGGCGACCTTCGCGGCCTATGATATCCGGGCCTCGGCGAAGGGCTGATGGGTTTCGGGTGAAGAGACCTTGGCCCCTTCGTCTTCTCTGTTTCCCAGGTAAGGCGAGGGGTCACAGACCCCTCGCCCCATAACTCGACAGCGATCATACCTTATCTTCGCTGCCCTCGACGCGGCGGTAATACAGCCAGAACGACATGGCGATGGCGATGAAACCGATACCGATTGTATAGGCGAAAAAAGCGAAATATCCCGCGCCCATGGCCGCTGGCGTGACGCCCAGCTTGGCCGAAGCGGTGATGTAGGAATCGGCATGCAGGTGACCCATCAGGTCTTTGAAAATGGCGCTGACTCCACCGGCATCGGCCGATTTAGCCGAAGCTTCGACAATCCGGCCCGATTGTGACGCCACCAGCTTGCCCAGAATAGCATAAAAACTGGAGAAGATGGCATATTGCGGTGCCGTATATTGCGGGCTGACAAGTGTGGACATATAGGCGATCAGGGCCGTGCCGGCGATCGAGGCGGCGATGTTATCCATGGCCAGGGCGACAGCGAAAATCGGCAGGGAATGGCCTGCCGCCGCCAGCCACATGAAGCCGATATGACTGAATGGCCCGGCGATGGCGCCGACCAGCAGCGAATTGCGCACCCCAAACCGCGCGATCAGCCAGCCGGCGATACCGACCCCGACCACCAGCATCAGTACGCCAAAGCCCTTGCGCATCTCGCCTACGGCATCGAGCGAGAAGCCCAGATCGACATAGAAGGGATTCATGATGCTCAGGGTAAATTCACTGATGCGATAAAGACAGATCAGCGCAAAGATAAAGCCAGCCCAGTCTTTATAACGACGGAAGAAATCGGCCAGCGGTTCGATGAAGGCGCCCTTGAAATAAGCCCCTGGTCGCGTCGGCCAAGGCAAGGGCAGGCAGGCGCCGAGCATCAGACTAAGCCCCGCCAAGGTGAATGGAATTTGCAGGAAAGGCCCGGTCGCCTTGGCCGTGAAAGCGGTTTTGAAAGCGGCCTGTGCGTCCAGGCTCAGGCCCAGATGACCGAACAGGCCGTTCATCAGGTCGGCATTGGCGGTAAGGCCCGATCCCATCATCAGGGCGGCGAACAGGATGATGAGGCCGCGAGCGATCCATTCCACCCATTCCAGAACGGGCCGCACCGGCAGGCCTTCGTAATGGATAGGCCGCGGATTATGCGCAGGACCGCGTGGCGCCAGCAGGACCGCGATCCAGCCGATGATCATCATCAGGGCCATGGTGGCATAGGCCAGAGGCCAGCCAATACGCGACGACAGGATAAGCGGCACGGCGCCGGCCACCATCATGGCGATCCGATAACCCCATTGATAGGCGGCGGTCATGACGCCCTGCAATTCGGGCTCGACCGACTCGATCCGCCAGGCGTCCATGACGATATCTTGGCTGGCGCCGAAAAAGGCGGTCAGGGCCGCGAAGGCCGCCATCTCGCCTAGGCTGATCTTGGGATCACAGGCGGCAATGCCGAGCAGGCCGAGCGCGACAGCCGCCTGTAGAACCAGCATCCAGGCGCGGCGATGGCCGAGTTTTTCATTGAGCCATGGCACATTCAGCCGATCAATCAGTGGCGCCCACATGAATTTCAGGGTGTAGGAAAAGGTCACGAGCACAAAGAAACCGATGACCTGCAAAGACAGGCCTTCGACTCGCAGCCAGGCGCTCAGGGTATCATTGACCAGCAAAAATGGCATGCCGGAAGCATAGCCCAAGGCCAGCATTAGCAGGGGTTTGGGCTTGAAAAAAGCGAGTAGAGCGGAAAGCGCCGACAGTTTGGGCTTCTCGGCTTCGTTTGGGGTGGCTGTCATCACCGTTCCTCTGTCATTTCAGAGGAACGGTATGAGGCTTCGGCGTAATAGTCTAGGCGCTTTTGGCCGTGGGGTGTTCGCCGGTCCAGGTCTGGAGACGATGTTTCAGCGCCACCAGTTCGATGGGCTTGGTCAGGAAGTCGTTCATGCCGGCGTGAATGCTGGCGCGGCGGTCTTCTTCATAGGCATTGGCGGTCAGGGCGATAACCGGTGTGCGGATACCCATGGCACGGATTTCGCGAGCCGCACCGATGCCATCGATACCGGGCAGGCCGAGATCCATGAAAATGATATCGAACTGGCGGCTTTTCAGAATGTCGATGGCTTCTTCGCCAGATGAGGCCCGCTCAACGCGGCAGCCCTCGCGCTGGAGCAGGATTTGCGCCAGCAGGGCATTGACCGGATTATCCTCGACCAGCAGCACAGATTTATCCGGCGCGGATTCGCTGACAATGCGCTCATCGTCGTTTTGCGGCTTGGCTTCGATCTTCTGTTCCTGATCATGAAGCGTTTCGAGACGCTCCAGAAGGGAAGAGCGACGCAACGGTTTGATCAGATAGCCTGACCAGCCCTTTTCCTTCCAGGCATTGATCTCATCACGCTGTTCCGGCGCCAGCAGGATCAGGCTGCGGGGAGAGGGGGCGGCGACAGGTGCGGAGAAAGCCGCCCGATCGGCGAGGACAATCGCCTGCGGATCAAAAATCTCTTCTGTGTGCGCCACAATGCGAAGGCGGCAATCGCCGGCCGACAAATGGGACTCGGCACCTTCCGACAGAATGGCATTGTCACCGATGAAGGTAACCGCATGGGGATAGCGGATGTGCGAGGGTTTATTACGCAGGCCATAGGGCGCGCGGAATTCGACGATAAAACGCGATCCCTTGCCGACCTCGCTATCCAGCGTCAGGGTGCCCTGCATGACGTCGACCAGCTTTTTGACGACGACCAGCCCCAGGCCAGCGCCGCCGTAACGTGTGGCATGACTGGGCTCGACCTGGCCATATTCCTCGAAAATGCGGACACGGGCTTCTTCCGGAATACCGGCGCCCGTATCACGGACACTGAAACAGACCAGGCCGGCGTCACTGACCCCGACATGAATCAGGACGCCGCCCTTTGTAGTGAACTTGATGGCATTGCCGGCCAGATTGAACAGAATCTGACGCAGGCGGCCCTCGTCGGCATGGATGTAGTCGAGTCGCGGATCGAGTGACCAGACGATCTCAACGCCATTGGCATGAGCGCGTGGAGACAGAAGTTCGGCGACACTCTGCAAAAGCGGTTCGAGATGCACTTCTGAGGTTTCAAGCTCGATGCGGCCGGCGTCGATGCGGGCATAATCCAGCAGGTCATTGACAAGGGTCAGCAGGTGATCACCGGATTCTCGGGCCGTTTGCACATAGGAGGCCTGGTCCGGCGACAGTGGCGTACGGGTGAGAAGCGACAGCATCCCCATGACGCCGTTGAGCGGTGTGCGAATTTCATGACTCATCAGACGGAAGAAATCTTCGCGGGCTTTCAGACGCTCTTCTGGGGAGAGCCGCTCTTCCGGATCATGACCTGTTAACGAAATCTGCATGGGGGATTCTTCCGCCTGACTCTACTAATGGATGCAGGTTAATCCAAAAAGGTTAAGTTAGCTCCAATAACGGATTCACATAGTATTAAGATACCACAGGCCTGTGCATCCGCGCTTCCACCTGATCATCCGTCGCCGCCGTCCGGCGATAGATCAGGGCCTCAGCGATATGACGGCGGAGAACGGAATCGGATTGTTCGAGATCGGCGATCGTGCGCGCCAGACGCAGGGTGCGCGTCCAGCCTCTTGCGCTTAAACCAGTCTGTTGCGCCGCCTGAGTCAGCAAGGCTTTGGCGCTGTCGTCGAGCGTACAGATCTGCTCCAGCCCGGAACCATAGGCCGTTGCATTCAGGCCATTGTCATTGGCCAGTTCGAGCCGTCTGGCGCGATCGAGCTGGATGTCACGTGCTGCCAACACACGTGCGGCGACCTCTTTTGAGCCTTCGGCCGGTGGTGGCAGGGCCATATCCATGGCGGTGACGGGCGGAACATCAATCTGTAAATCGATACGATCCATCAAAGGTCCGGATACCCGGCTCTGATAGTCCTTGATGCAGCGTGGTGCCTTGCCACAGGCGCCCTTGCCGACCCCACCATAACCACAACGGCAGGGATTCATCGCGGCCACCAATTGAACCCGCGCTGGATATTTGATGTGGTGATTGGCGCGAGCCACGATGATTTCGTTGGTTTCCAGCGGCTGTCGCAACGAATCCAGTGCCTGAGGCGAAAATTCCGGTAACTCATCGAGAAACAGCACGCCATTATGCGCCAGAGAGACTTCCCCCGGCTTGGCGCGCACCCCGCCACCGGTCAGGGCCGCCATGGATGCCGAATGGTGCGGCGCTCGAAATGGCCGGTCCCGCGTCAATTCGCCCTTGGCGATCAGTCCGGCCATCGACCAGACCTGTGAGGTTTCCAGCAGCTCACGCGAGGTCAGCGGCGGCAATATACCCGGCAGTCTCTGGGCCAGCATCGATTTGCCGGAACCCGGCGGCCCGACGAACAGCAGGTTGTGCCCGCCCGCCGCGGCAATTTCCAGCGCGCGCTTCGGTACCTCCTGCCCCTTGACCTCATTGAGGTCGAGGGGCTTGGCGGGCGCCTTCACCTCACCCGGCTCCGGCGGACTAAGAACGGCATGGCCTTTGAAGTGATTGATCAGTGCGATCAGCGATCCGGGCGCGAGAATACTGATATCACCAGCCCAGGCCGCTTCGGCACCATTCTCCGCCGGGCATATCAGGCCCATGCCGAAACCGGAAGCGGCGATGGCAGCGGGCAATGCGCCGCTCACCGGTGCGATGCGCCCATCAAGCCTTAGTTCGCCGATACAGACATAGTCCGACAACGCATCTTCCGGGATGAGGCCCATAGCCGTCATCAGGGCCAAAGCAATCGGCAGATCGAAATGCGAGCCTTCCTTGGGCAGGTCGGCGGGTGACAGCGCCGCGACGATGCGCTTGCCCGGCAGACTCAATCCCATGCCGGCAAAGGCACCGCGCACCCGTTCGCGACTTTCGGCAACGGCTTTGTCTCCCAAGCCCACGACCTGAAAGCCGACCTGGCCATTAGTGAGCACAACCTCGGCCTCGACCCGGCGCGCGTCTGCCCCTTCAAATGCAATAGTGGTGATCCGCGCCGGCATAATGTCCCCCATGGTACTTGATCGGTATCTGGCTGCGTGTCTGCGGGTACTGGGATACTGGAATTATCCACAGACTAGCGCGACGAAAAATACAAAGCAAGAACAAAAATGGAACAAACGCGCATTTTCTCAACCCTGCCTTGCGGAGGGGAAATCAGGATGCTGATTTTACTATTTGCCGACGGGAAACCGGCCTCGTCATCAGGCTTGGTTCTGGAGCGTCTCGGCTATGCGATCCCACAAAATCTCGCCGGCATCAACCCCTTCGAAGGCCTTTAACTGCACGGCGCCAGTAGGGGAGGTGACATTGATTTCGGTCAGGTAATCACCGATCACGTCAATACCCACAAACATAAGACCTTTTTCCTTGAGCACCGGCTTGAGGATTTCGCAGATCTCCCGATCACGTTTTGTGAGGACCAGCGGTTCGGCCGTGCCGCCGACGCGCAGGTTGGAACGCACGGCGCCTTCTTCCGGCACGCGGTTGATGCCGCCGACGATTTCACCGTCGATCAGGATGATGCGTTTGTCACCGGCGCTGACGGCGGGGATGAATTTTTGCAGGATAACCGGTTCACGGCTCATATTGCCGAAAATCTCGATCAGGGCGTCGAGATTGCGATCACCGGCCTTGAGCTTGATGATACCGTTGCCTGCCGCGCCATGCAGAGGCTTGAGGATGCAATCGCCGTGGCGGGCGAAGAAATCATGCAGGGCCACGGGATCGGAGGAAATCAGGGTGGGCGGTTGCAGGCCGGGGAAACGCGTGGCCAGCAGCTTCTCCGGCGCGTCGCGCACACTGGTCGGGTTATTGACCACGAGCGTTTTCGGGTGGACGGTTTCCAGCAGGTAGGTGGCAGTAATATAGGCGATATCGAAGGGCGGGTCCTGACGCATCAGGATGACGTCGAGATCATCAGCCAGGTCGAGCTTTTCATATTCGCCGACCGTGACGTGATCGCCTTTCACTTCGCGCAAAGTCACCTTGCGGGCGCGGGCGAAGGGCCTGCCGTCTTCGTAGCTCAGATGTTCGGGTTGGTAGACCCAGAGGGCGTGACCGCGTCGCTGCGCCGCCATCATCAGCAGAAAGGTGGTGTCACCACCGATATTGATGTTTTCGATGGGGTCCATCTGGACGGCGACGCGTAAGCTCATGGGGCTCTCCTCAGTTCCATCCCATATGAGAGACCGCCTTTGCGATGACAAGCTAAAAGCGCTCAATCTTTTCAAAAGCATTGATCCGGTGCTGCGGCCAGCGACCGGGCGCCACAATATAGAGATCGATGACCATATCCAGCTTACGCAAGCGCGGTTTCTTTTCCTGAAGCGCCAGACCGGCCTGCCACAGCCGTTCCTGCTGGATGGAGGAAACGGTTTCAAACGCTTCTTCGTGGCTGCGGCGCTGCTTGACTTCGACCAGGTGCAGGCGCGGGCCCTTTTGCGCCAGGATATCGATTTCGCCTTGCGGCATCTTGAGGCGGAAACCGAGGATGCGGTAGCCTTTCAGCATGAGGTGAACGAGCGCGATATATTCGGCGAGGTGGCCGCGTTTATGCGCTTTCGTCCCCCGTAATGCGCGATCAGCCACGCCCTTTTCCCTGCATTTCCAGCGCCTTCTGGTAGATCATCTTGCGCGGCAGGCCGAACATGGCCGAAAGTTGCCGGGCGGCATCAGCCGGGGCATATTGTTCCAGCGCCAGTTTCAGCGCCTCTTCGAGATTATCAGTGGATGGCGCCACCTCTGTCGGCGGGGCGATAACCAGGACGATCTCGCCCTTGGGTTCCGCCAGCGCCGGATCGGCGACCAGTTCGGAGAGGGTGCCGCGATGCGCGGTCTCGTAAAGCTTGGTCAGCTCGCGGCAGACGCAGGCCTCGCGGTCACCCAGAACGCTTAGTATATCGCTCAGGGAATCATGCAGGCGCGGGCCGGTCTCGAACATCACGAGCGTGGCTGGATTGGTGGTGAATTCAGTCAGGAAGGTTTTGCGCGCCGCCGATTTATTGGGCAGGAAGCCAGCGAAGAGAAAACGATCGGTCGGCAGTCCGGACAGGCATAGCGCCGCCAGCACCGCCGAGGCGCCGGGAATGGGATGGACCTTGGCGCCGGCCTTGTGCGCCTCGCTGACCAGCCGGAAGCCGGGGTCATTGATCAGCGGCGTGCCGGCATCGGAAACCTGGGCGATGATCTGGCCGTCTGCCAAGCGTTCGAGGATTTCCGGCAGGATCTTGTCGCCGGCGTGATCGTCATAGCGCAGCAGCTTTTTCTTAAGGTCATAGGCGGCCAGCAGCTTGCCGGCGACGCGAGTGTCCTCGGCCAGCACCACATCGGCGGCGCGCAGGATATCGAGCGCGCGCAATGTGATATCGCGCAGATTGCCGATCGGCGTGGCGACAATATAGAGGCCGGGAGAGACAGCGCGTGGCGGCGGAGCGAAGAAAGAGTCCATAATTCAGCTTAGCAGTTCAAACAGCAGGCGGTCCAGCACAACGCGACCTTTGGCTGTGGCGCGCAAGCGATCAGAGGTCAGTTCCATAAAGCCCTGTTCGATCAAGGGGATGGCTTTTTCAGTAATTGGCAGATTGGGCAGACGATCCAGCGCCACGCCTTCCGCCAGTCGCAGGCCCAGCATCAAGACTTCTTCCTCAGCTTCCAATGGGCTCAGGGCCTCCGATTCGACAGGGTTTTCAGCGGCGGTGTAGGCTTTCAGATCGCGATTGGCGACCGTTGCGGTGCGGATGCCGTCGCGCGTCAGGCGGCCATGGGCGCCGGGACCGATGCCCATATAATCGACGCCTTCCCAGATCAGGACATTATGCGCCGAGCGGGCGGCTTTGCCGCGGGCGTGATTGGAGACTTCGTAGGCCTCGAAGCGGAGCGATTCCAGCACTTCCTGCGTGCGGAAATAGAAGGCTTCGGCCAGGTCCTCTTCCGGTGGCGACCACAGCTTGCGTTTGACGGCGCGGCCAAACGGCGTGGCCTGTTCGATGGTCAGTTGGTAAGACGAGATATGCTCTATGCCGAGGGCTGCCGCCGCACGCAGTTCGGTTTCCCAGGCATCGAGCGTCTGGTCCGGTAAGGCATAGATGAGATCCAGCGACACACGTCCGAAGACCGATTGCGCTGTCTCGATACCACGAATGGCTTCGGCGGCGGAATGATTACGGCCAAGGAATTTCAGCACGGCGTCATCAAGCGACTGGACCCCCAGTGACAGGCGATTGATGCCCGCCGCGCGGAAGCCTTCGTAACGCGAAATTTCGGCGTCGGTCGGATTGGCTTCGAGAGTGATTTCTGTATCGTCCGTATACGGAGGAAATAAGGTTTTGGCTTGCGCAATCAGTTCCGCTACCCATTCCGGCGGTAACAGAGAAGGGGTGCCGCCACCGAAAAAGACGCTGGCGAGGCGGCGGAGGCCGGTGCCTTGGGCCTGACGGTGCATATCGGCTAGAATGGCGTCGAACAGGGCGCGTTGGGATGACTGTCCGCGATCGCGCGTGACGTTGAAATCGCAATAGGGGCAGATACGCGAACAGTAGGGCCAATGAATATAGAGGGATATGGAGTCGCGCCCCTCCACCGCTTCGCGGTCCCCCTCCCCATTGCATGGGGAGGAGATCAAAAGAGTGCCGCCCGCAGTTGGTCGAAGGCAAGATGGCGGTGGCTGATCCTGTCTTTCTCGGCAGGTTCCATTTCGGCGAAGGTGACATCGTAGCCGTTTGGTCGGAAAATCGGATCGTAACCAAAGCCCTTGTCACCGCGCTTCGGGAAGACAATCTCGCCATCGACGCGGCCCTCGAAAACCGCCGCATGACCTTCCGGCCAGGCCACGGCCAGGGCGCAGGTAAACCACGCCTTGAGGCTGGTCTTAGCTTCAGTTTCAGAGGCGATACGCATCTTGTGTTCGATTACCTCCATGGCGCGGTCGAAATCCTTGTAAGGGCCGGCCCAGCGGGCACTGTAGATGCCGGGATCGCCATCGAGCGCTTCGATGCTCAGGCCGGAATCGTCGGCCAGGGCCACAATGCCGGCGTTCATGGCGGCATGACGGGCCTTCAATATGGCGTTGCCGATAAAGCTGACCTCGGTTTCCGGCGGTTCGGGCAAACCAAGCGAGCCGGCGGTGATTACCTCATAGCGGCCATCCAGCATGGCGGAAATCTCGACCGCCTTGCCGGGATTGTGCGTGGCGGCGATCAGTTTGGCGCCGGGGATCAGGTGCAGGGGCATTTGTGTTCTCTCGTTTCGCGCCTTGTAGCTGATCCTTACAAATAGGTCACTTGTGTTTTAAGTCTCTGTTGTGACAGGATGAAACATCTTTTCGCTCAAGCGCCGCGAGGCTCCTCGCATAAGCTCGGGCGCATAGTCGTGCTTGCCAAAATGCACAGGCATTTTGGAGTTGAGGATTATTCCATGCGTTTCCTGGGGCCGCGCTCCATTTCCAGCCTGCTGAAGACAGCGCTCGATGTCGTCTATTACGGCCTCTACAGCCTGATCGCCGTCGTGGTGGCGCTATCGGTCTGTTTGCTCAGTGTGCCCAATCTGGCGTCGGAAGCGGTGCGGCGTTTCAATGTCGATGCCAGTTTGTCGGCGGGGTCCATGGCCTTCATGCTGATGGCCTTTGGCGCGTCGCTGGCAGGGTATCTGCTGATCACCCACTGGACGCGCAAGATATTCCGGACCCTGGCCGAAGGTGATGTCTTCCACCCGGATAATACCATCCGCCTGCGCTGGATCGGCTTTGGCCTGGGGGCACTGGAAGTCTTCGGCTATCTGGCGCGGGGCGTGGCTTCGGGCGTTTTCCACCTGCATTTCGAGCCGATCTACGGCCTGCGCGCGGTGACGACCTGGTTTGCGGTTCTGGTCGTCTTTGTGCTGGCGGAGGTCTTCAAGGAAGGCGCGCGCCTGCGTCAGGAAGTGGACCACACGATATGATCCGCCTGAGATTGGCCGAAATGCTGGCGCGCAAGCGCCTGTCGATCGTCGAACTGTCTGACCGTACCGGTATCAGTGTACGCGATCTCGAAGTGCTGCGTGATCAGAAGGCGCTGGCCCTTCGGCTCAAAACCTTGGATTGCTTGTGCCGGTCACTCGCCTGTTCACCCGGTGATCTCATCGAGTATGCGCCGGATGAAGCCGAATAAACGCTTTGACCATATGGGTCGAGGGGCGGTGCCCCTCGTTACTTCGCTAAAGCCGCGGTTTGCAATTCGAAGAGCTCTTTCGCGCCCTTGATGCCGAGATCATAGAGGGCATTGAACTCATCGCGCGAGAAACCACGCTTTTCGCCGGTGGCCTGGATTTCGACGGCGTCGAGATTGCCGGTAATGACGAAATTGGCGTCGGTCTCGGCATTTGAGTCTTCGTCATAATCGAGATCGAGCACCGGCGTGCCTTCAAAAATACCGCAGGAGATGGCGGCCACCTGATCGATGATCGGCGACCTATCGATCAGTTTGTCAGCCACCAGCTTGTTGCAGGCCATGGAAAGCGCCACCCAGGCGCCGGTGATCGAGGCGGTACGGGTGCCGCCGTCGGCTTGGAGAACGTCGCAGTCGAGGGTGATCTGGCGTTCGCCGAGCGCTTTCAGGTCGATGATGGCGCGCATTGAGCGGCCGATCAGGCGCTGGATTTCCTGGGTGCGACCCGATTGCTTGCCGGCGGCGGCTTCACGGCGCGAACGGGTGTGGGTCGAACGCGGCAACATGCCGTATTCAGCCGTTACCCAGCCCTGTCCCTTGCCTTTCAGGAAGCCCGGCACGCCTTGCTCCAGCGACGCCGTGACCAGCACTTTCGTATGGCCGAAGGTAACCAGGCAAGACCCTTCCGCGTAGCGCGTTACGCCGGTTTCCAGGGTCACCACGCGCATCTGGTCGGGCTTGCGGTTGGACGGGCGGATGGTTTTCAGCGCGGAAAGTGCGTCAAAGTGCGACATGGCAGGCCTCATGAGAAATATGAGACTGCCCTAACAGGTCGCGTGGCTCAAAGAAACTGAAAAAACCTAATTAATACCGAGGTGGCCTTGTTCCTGCTCCAGCGGGGTGCGGGTATTATAGACCGGTGTCACGGTCTTGCACTTGGCGTCGGCGCAGGTAAAGCCGCGATGATTGTCATCATGTGAGGTCCATTCGGCGATGCGGGTGGCCGGACGGATCAGGCCGGGCGTGGTGGTATCGATGGCTTTGGTATTGGCGCGCTTGTCGAGATCGGCATAGGATTTGGCATCAGGTGCCTTGTCCGGCGTTTGCAGCGCTTCCGTGACGGCCGAGGATGCCGGTGCGGTATAGGCGTAATCCTTGGCGGTGGCGGCCGAGGCAATGACCAGTCCCGCAAAAGCCAGAACGAAAACGGATTTGGCAATAGTCATGGCAAGGCTCCAGAACAGCTACCCCGCCAGATTTCTATCATATTGTGGCGCAATTGTGGCGATTTAATAAGGCTTGGCTTGGAGCCTCTGGCTTTGTAAACTAAGAATTGATGAAACATTCCCCCCACATCACCGGCCTGTTGAATTCGAGCGCTTCCCTGAGCGAGATGGATCAGCGCGCCCGTGATATCTTTCGCCATGTGGTCGAGACCTATCTGGAAACGGGCGAGCCGGTCGGTTCACGGACGGTCTCGCGTGGCGGCGTGCATCTGTCACCGGCCTCGATCCGCAATACCATGCAGGATCTGGCGCATCTGGGGCTTCTCTCCGCGCCGCACACCTCTTCCGGCCGGATGCCGACTCATCAGGGCCTGCGTCTGTTCGTCGATGGCCTGTTGGAAATCGGCGATATCGGTGAGGAGGCCAAACGCGATATCGAGGCGCGTCTGACTGGCAAGGGGCAAACGTTTGATCAGGCGCTGCATGCGGCCAGCAACCTGCTTTCCGGGTTGGCCGGCGGCGCGGGTGTGGTGATGACGCCGTCCTTTGAAGCCGGCGTCAAACACGTGGAATTTATCAGTTTGAGCGCCGAACAGGCCCTGACCGTGCTGGTTTTCGATGATGGCCGGGTGGAAAACCGCCTGATGCCGCTGGCGCCGGGCATGACGCCTTCCGTGCTGGTTGAGGCCTCCAACTATCTCAATACCCACCTCAAGGGCCGCACGCTTTCAGAAGCCAGGGGTGAGCTGAAAACCGAGCTGGAAGCGGAACGCCAGAAGCTCGATGAAGCGGCTGCCACCCTGATCGAGGATGGTCTGGCCGTCTGGTCGGGCGGCGACAAGGAAAAGCGTGCCCTGATCGTGCGCGGCCGGGCCAATCTGCTTGAACAGACCCAAAGCCTGGAAGATCTGGAGCGAGTCCGTTCGCTGTTCGAGGATCTGGAACAGAAGGAAGAGCTGATCGACCTGCTCGATGACGTGAAAGACGCGCAGGGCGTGCGAATTTTCATCGGATCGGAGTCGAAACTGTTTTCTTTGTCCGGCTCGGCTGTTATTGCAGCGCCTTATATGGTGTCCCCGCAAAAGGGTGCGGCGAAGGTGATGGGTGCGATCGGCGTGATCGGGCCCGCCCGGTTGAATTACGCCCGCATCATCCCACTTGTGGATTACACCGCCCGGATTCTGGGCCGCCTGCTTGAGTAAGAGGCGGCTTCAAAAGTTTATGAGGACTACGAGATGAGTGACGAGATCGAAAACGAAGACGGTTACGAACTGGAGCAGGACGCGACTGAACTGCTGAATGCCGAGCTGGAAAAGCTGACGGCCGAGAACGCGGCCCTGAAGGAACAGGCCCTGCGTTACGCCGCCGATGCCGAGAACACCAAGCGCCGTGCCGAACGTGAAGGCAATGACGCCCGCGCCTTCGCCATCCAGAAATTCGCTCAAGGCCTGCTCGGCGTGGCCGACGTGTTGCAACGCGCCCTGTCGTCGGTGCCCGCCGAGGTCAGCGATCCGGCTTTCAAGAACTTCATCGCCGGCATCGACATGACCGAAAAGGAACTGGCCGGCGCATTCGAGAAGAACGGCGTTAAGAAAATCGCGCCGCTGAAGGGCGACAAGTTCGACCCCCATATGCACCAGGCGGTGATGGAGCAGCCTTCGACCGACGTTGAAGGCGGTTGCGTGATCATGGTGATGCAGGCCGGTTACGAACTGTTCGGCCGCGTGATCCGTCCGGCCATGGTGGCTGTCGCCGCCAAGTCGGCCGCAGCTCCGGCAAAGAACGGCTACGATAATAACGGCGCCGATGCCGGTGACCGGATCGATACGCAGGCCGAATAGATTTAACCGAGTAATTCGCCTTACATTCAAAGCCTCCGTGGTTCGCTGCGGAGGCTTTTCTTTTTTGTGCGCTAGCGCTGCTTGAGCGCGGCCTGCGACTCAAAGGTAAACGGAATCCATTCAGATTCCCGAACGGCACGGAAACGAATCAGCGACGAATCAGTGACATCGCCATGTTGCCCATATGTTCACGGCTATATCTTGTGGCTTGACAGTCGTTTAACCATAGACTCCTCTAATAAGGAGCAGGGGGAGTTCATGCTGCCTATCAATCTGAAATCAGAGGTGAGGTTGCCGTTTCGCGCGGTTGGGTTGGGAGTTTCCGCCTTACTGTTGCTGTTTGCCTATATCTTTTGGCGGATGTCAGGCGCTCATATTGCCGGTCTGGCAGTATCCTTTCCTCCTGGCAAGTCTACACTCTTCGGCTATCCACTGCCTAATTATACCATGCGGGAGACGTATCTCAGGTTTGAGTGCGTCGTCATGACAACCCTTTTTCTTGGCTTTGCGATATGGTTTGTTCGGCTTGCCTTCCGTTCCAGCACCTACTGGAGCATAATGGAAGATCATATCGAGCGAAGGGTTGGGCGCAGGATTGATACCTGGTGGATGTCCAGTGTTGCAGGTATGGAATTGCAATCCTTCAGCCACAGCGTCAAGTCTGTCTGGGCCGTAAAGCTCAAACTTAAAACCGGCAAATGGCTTATTTTGCCATGGGTCTCCAAGCCGGAAGCCGAAGCCGTCCTGAACGCGATCAAGCTCCGCATCGCTCACTCATAGTCGCATTGGCAACCGCCTTGACGCTCGTGACAATGAAACCTAACACTGACGGCTTCATTCAAGGGGCCTTCCATGCTGAAACACCGTCTTGTTCTTGCCGCTGGCCTGCTGGCCTGTATATTCACGACCGCTTTCGCGGAAACTCCGTGGATGGTGAAGCCGGAATGGGTGGCGGCACACGAGGCCTTTCTGGCGTCTGACGCCCTGCGTGGTCGCAAGAGCGCCTCGCCGGACGAGGCGATTGCGGCGGCCTATGTGGCGGCACAGTTCCAGAGCTACGGCGTGAAGCCCGCGCCCGGCATGGAAGGCTATCTGCAAACGGCTGGCGTGGTGACACCGAAACTGACGGGTCATGCCGTGTTAAGTGCCGGCACTGCCAAGGTGAATGAGGGCAATGGCCTGACCCTGCTCTATTCCAATGGCAAACCGGTGTCGGGTAACCTCGTGGTCACCTCATCGGATGATACGGCCAGTCTGCCGGCGGGGGATATCCTGTTGATCGACAATCCCGGCAAGACGCCGCTGGCCGGCTGGTGGCGCGCTGCCCGCAGCAAAGGTGTGAAGCTGCTGATCGTACGTGACAGCGATGACAGCCGCGCCTTGCTGAAGCGCTTCGGTGGCCAGACCGGTACCGCCCCGCAACTGGACAGCGGCCAGAATGGCATGGGTGGCATACGCCCGGACCTGATCAGTCTGTCTGATGCGGCCTTTGCTCAGGTGGCGGCTGCCAATAATCAGGCTGTCACGCTCGATCTTGGTGGCGCCACGCTGGAACGCAGCATCACGACCAATGCCATCGGCTATCTCGAAGGCAGTGACCCGTCCGCCGGCGTCATTCTGGTGACTGCGCATCTCGATCACCTGGGTGTCCAGCCGGACGGCACCATCATGCACGGCGCCAATGATGATGCGTCGGGCACGGTCGCCGTTCTGGAAGTGGCCCATGCACTGGCTGCCGGTCAGAAGCCCCGGCGTGGCATCCTGTTCGTCGCCTACGGCTCGGAAGAAATCGGCGGACTGGGTTCGACTTATTTTGGCGAGCATCCGCCGATACCGCTGGACCGGATCGTCGCCAATCTCGAATTCGAAATGATCGGTGCGCAGGACCCGAAAATGGCCAAGGGCGAGCTGATGATGACCGGTTTCGAGCGTTCCAATCTTGGTGAGACTCTGAAAGCCAAGGGCGCGAAAGTGACTTCCGATCCGTATCCCGACCAGCATTTTTTCGAGCGTTCGGATAACTACTCGCTGGCCCTGAAAGGCATTGTGGCCCACACCATTTCCGGCTGGGCAGTGACCCCAACCTATCACGACAAGACCGATGATATATCCCATCTCGACCTGCCCTTCATGACCCAGGCGATCCAGTCGCTGATCGTGCCGGTGGAGTATCTGGTCAACAGCGATTTCAAGCCGGAATGGAAGCCGGGCGGCAAGCCGGAAGCCCACTGACCCGCCGTTTTGGGTGCCTTCGGGCGGTATACAAATATCACCAAAAGGCGTATGGACCAGGTAGCTGAAAAGGAGTCTCCATGCCCTACGTCAATATCAAAATCACCCGCGACGGCGCGACCTCTGAGCAAAAGGCCGAACTGATCAAGGGCGTCACCGACCTGCTGGTGCGGGTGCTGGACAAGAATCCGGCCACGACGGTGGTGGTGATCGACGAGGTCGATACCGATAACTGGGGGGTTGGCGGCGAGAGCATCACGGTCAGACGCAGCCGGAGCTGATCATGACTGGCACCTATCCCGCCTACGCTCTGTGGGCCTTCGCCGCCGGGGTGCTTATTCCGGTGATGGCCGTACTCAACGGCACGCTGAGCCGCGCCACCGGCAACCCGTATCTGGCCACGGTGGTGCTGTTCGCCGTCGGGCTGGCCGTATCCGTCGCCGTGCTGGTCTTCAAGGGCTTCGATGGTGCGCAAAGCCTGACGCGGGTATCGCCCCAGCTTTATCTCGGCGGTGTGATCGTCGCTTTTTACGTCCTTAGCGTATCGGTTTTGGCGCCGCGTTTCGGCGTGGGGAATACCATCTTGTTCGTTGTCGCCGCCCAGATCGTGACGAGCGCCATTATCGATCATTTCGGCCTGTTTGGCGCCTTGCTGCGGCCAGTCTCCGCTTTGCGACTCGCGGGGCTGGTCCTGCTGGTGGCGGGTCTGGTGATCACCCAGCTCGGCGTGACCAAACCGGTGGCCTAACCAGCCTGTGACTTAAAACGGTCCGCGCGAGGCGATACCATCGAAATCGGCCTGCAATTCGCGGATGCGTCTATCATAAGCGGCCGTCAGGCATGGCAAATTACCCTTGCAGGCATTGCGTTCGGCCAGCCATTCGCGCTGGCGATCCTGCATGTTGCCGCGTGATCCCATCATGACCAGCCGGGTATTCATCTGGAACATGGTAGCCATCTTCACATCGGCATCGCTTAAGGACTGATTGCGGCAGATCGCCTTTTCATTGACGGTGCTGGCCTTTGCACAGTCGAAGCTGGCGGCATGAGCCTGGGACGCACCGAATATAGCGGCAAGGCACAGGACGGGGACAAGTTTCCACATGAGCATCTCCTGATTGTTTTCTTACGGCACGGGGAAGACAATTCGTCATAGGGGGCCCAGACCGTGGAGGCAAGATTATGGTCAAGACCGCCGAGAAACCAAAAGACGATGTGAAATATGGCCACGTCGATAACAAGGCCGATATCGACCGGATATTCGGTGAAATCCGTGACGATATCAAGCACGCCCACAGCCGAGAACGGTTGACCGAGCTATATCGCCGCGCCGGCTATCTCATTACCCTGACCTATGCGCCAGCGTGGGAAAAACGCTTCGGAGAGAAGGCGGCAGGATTGCGCAAGGAGGCAGAGACCGACTTCCGCAAAACGGCGCGCCTGATCAATGCCAAGGCCGAGGATATCGGCGAAAAGGCCGATTACGATGAGGCCTGGGGCAAGATGAAAGACTAAAAAGGGAGCGCCTTGCGACGCTCCCTTAGACTTATGTGCAGTCCGTGACTGCTTAGAAGGTGAAGTGGCCGCCGATCGACAGCACCGAGGCGCTGGCGTCGTTCAATTCACCCTTGATGAGGATCGGGGTCTGGACGGGCGTACCGGCAAAGGCGGCCGTAGTGGTGCTGAGCGTGCTCTTGTCAAAGGCGACATAGGTGAAGGCCGCATCGATGGCGAAGCTCGGCGTGACCTGATAACTGGTGCCCAGCGCGTAATCGACACGGTCGGCATCCGGTACGCGGGCATCGCGGTGACCGTCTCGGGTCGGGGTCTGGTCGGACTGAATACCGGCGCGAACCGTCCACTTCGGATTGATCACGTAATCGCCGCCGATCGCCAGGCTGACCGTGTCGCGGTAATCTTCCGGAATAGCCTGGGAGACCGGTGCGCCGATGGTGATGTTGTCGAATTCGCTCCAGCCGAAGCTGATTGCCTGGGCATGCAGGGCCAGCTTGTCGGTGGCTTGCAGGGTAACGCCGAGCATGGTTTGTGAGGGTGTGCTGAAAGTAGCCGAAAGGCCGTCCAGATTGGCATTGGAGCCGGCGAGTGGGCCGAGCAGACCGGAAATCTCCAAGGTACCGTCCAGTTCGTGCTCGATGGCCGACTTGTAGCTCAGGCCGACGATGACCTTGTCGAAATGCGCCTGACCGCCGACCGTATAGCCGTAGTTCCAGCCGTCGCCTTCGAGGGTTTGCGCGCCATCGGGCAGCAGGGGCGACAGGTTCGGCAGGGCGTTGTTGAGCGTGGCCTTGGTGTATTCGGCATTGAGGCCGACGCCGAGGCTCAGCCAGTCATTGACCTTGAAAGCGACGACCGGTTGGATATCGATGGTGGTCAGGCGGGTCTTGTCGGCATCGTAACGCGCCCAGCTACCGGTTTCATAGTTCGTCTCGAAGGAAAACGGCGCGGTAACGGTGACGCCGATAGCGATGCGATCATTGAGCGGCATCGAGAACGAACCGTTCGGCAGCACGCCGGTGGAGATCGGGTCTTTCGAAGACGGATTGCCGCCGACTGGGGCAGGGGCCTGGCTTGGGCGGACGATGACCGAACCGGTATCATCGACGCTTCCCTTGGGGTCGATATAGGCGGCGCCGAAGGACAGGTCTTTCGTGGTTGAGCCGGCGATTGAGGCCGGGTTCCACCACAGGGCATCGGCGCCCTGGGCGGTGACGGCGCCGGAATAGGCGTTGCCGGCCTGCTTGGCGGAAAGATCCTGTAGATAGAAGCCGCCGGCATGGGCGGCGGAGGTGGCGCCGACCGTCAGGGCGAGCGTGGAGGCGGCAATAAGCGCCTTGATCCGGAAAGTCGTCATGTGCGTTTGCTCCTGTAAAACTGTACTCTGTAAGGGCGGGCTGCGTGAAAACACACGTACCCGTCCGGCGCTTCTCAGACGCTGTTGTCGCAAGCATCACATTACGCTTACGTTCACGTCAAGCAAATTGTTGACGCGGGTGTCAACTTTTTTGACGGTGTAATAAATTTGACATTCTCGTCAGGACATAGTTACGTTAACGTCAAGTGGACAGGCATAGCCGTTATCGTACTTGCCTTAGCGTAAAGAGGCGGCAGGAAACAAAGTGGAGAACAGCCGTGATTCGTAAAATTTTACTGGTGAGCGCCGTGGCGCTGTGGGCCGGTTCGGCCATCGCCGCGGAACCGATCGAAGGCGACTGGAAGACCGAGATCGGCGATACGGCGCGTATCGCCCCTTGCGCCGAAGGGTTTTGCATTACCCTGATCAATGGCAAATATACCGGCAAGATGATCGGGCAGCTGAACGGCAATGGCGGGCTTTACAAAGGCCAGATCACCGATCCCAAGGACGACAAGACCTATGACGGTTCGGCGGCGGTGACCGGCAATAATCTCAAGCTGCAAGGCTGCGTGCTAAAGGTCTTCTGCAAGTCGCAGATCTGGAAACGGCTGTAGGCTTTACCCGTTGGGCCGCTTCGGCGCCAGCAGGGTATTGAGCGTCAACCGGCCGGTCAGCGGATCATGGCTCAGGGTCGAGTCATCAAGCAAGGCGGAATGCAGGCTGATGCTGCGATAGATGACCAGGCGGTTATAGACCAGATCGGCGCTGTCGATCAGTTCGTAATTGGGCGTATCCCGGCCGGCATGAAGCGGCAGCTTGCCGGCCGTGGCCAGTTCGGCCCGCATGTTGTCTTCATAAGACTTGTGGCGTTCATCGCTGACATATTCATAACCGGTCGTCATGTGACGAAAAAAGGCCGTGCCGCCCTGCGGCGGGTGGCAGAGATAGTGCACCATGCCGGCTCCTTCACGACTTAGCCGCCAGATAACGACGTGCACTGAAAAAGGCGAGCAAATTTTCAGCTTATTAGAAAGGCCGAAGGTAATGTCGCCGGGCAATCGCAATGTCGCCTTGCTGACTCTTTCAGGCCCTCGTACAATTACTATGAGCTGGCATTATGGGCTCGATCAAAAAGACGGAGGATACAATGAGCAGCCATTTTATCTGGTACGAACTGATCACTTCCGACCTCGACGCCGCTATCGGTTTCTACAGCGACATCATCGGCTGGACCGTCGCGCCGAGCCAGACACCCGGTATGGATTATCGCATGATCAATGCTGCTGACCAAGGGGTTGGCGGCATGATGAAGGCGCCGGATGCCGGCATGCCACCGGCCTGGTTCGGCTATATCAATGTGACGGACGTGGACGCCGAAGTCGCCGCTTTCGAAGCCGCCGGCGGCAAGGTTTTGTGGCCCGCCAATGAAGATGCCGGTGTTGGCCGCATGGCCATGGTCGCCGATCCGCAGGGCGCGGCCATCTATGTCATGACCCCGAACGGCAAGGACGGTCAAAGCCAGGCCTTCAAGCCGGATGCACCGGGGCATTGCAGCTGGAACGAATATCACGCCACGGACTGGGAAAAGGCTTTCGATTTCTATGCCGGCCGCTTCGGCTGGGTGAAGGATATGGCCATGGATATGGGTCCGGCGGGCACCTATCAGGTCTTCACGGCCGATGGGGTTCAGACCGGCGGCATGATGAATAATCCGCTGCCGCAGCAGGCCTGGCTTTTCTATTTTAATGTCGGTGATATCGATGCCGCGGTTGAACGCGTCACCACGAAGGGCGGGGCGATTCAGGTGCCTCCAATGGAGGTGCCGGGAGGGCAATGGGCGGTAGTCGCCCGCGATCCGCAAGGCGCCATGTTCGGTCTTCTGGGATCACGTCCGGCAACATGACATACCTGACGCGGCGCAGCGAAACGGTCACCAGGACAGCCGCCACGGGTGCGATGGCGATTGGCGCTATTGCGCTCGGGGCGGTGGCTATAGGCGCCATTGCCGTAGGGGCTATAGCGATCGGGCGTCTGCGTATTCTGGAAGCGCGCATTGAGAAGCTGTCCGTGGGGACGCTTAATGTCGAGCATCTGACCGTGCGTTCGCGCGAGCCGTAACCATTGACGCACTGTTCGAGGTCGGGCGCGGCGAGCGGATGATCGATCACGATCACGGCACTGCCGGTTGACCTTGCGTCAAGAGATGGCAAGACTGCACATGATACCGGCACTATATTGCCGGAATCGAAATCACCGGTCCGATGCCGGCGATCCGCGTAGTCGCGTACCCCTTCTCAAAAGCCCGACCATAGGAGCCTTTCATGCGTATACCGCTTATCGCGCTGGCGAGTGCCGCCGCGTGCCTGGCCTTGCCTGCCGCCGCCGAGGTCAAGCCATTTCCCGCCAGTTTCCATACCGAAGAGATCGCCACGAATGGCGCCACCCTGCATGTCCGGATAGGCGGCAAAGGCCCCGCTGTCGTTCTGCTGCATGGCTTTGGCGATAGCGGTGACATGTGGGAACCCGTGGCCAAGGTGCTGGTCAAGGACCATACGGTGATCGTGCCCGATCTGCGCGGCATGGGTCTGTCGTCGCATCCGGATACCGGTTACGACAAGAAGACAGAGGCGCAGGATATTGCCGCGGTCATGGATCACCTGAAGGTCCAAAAGGCGGCGCTGGTCACCCACGATATCGGCAATATGGTCGGCTACGCCCTGGCGGCGCAGTATCCGGACCGCATCACACGCTGGGCGGTCATTGATGCGCCGCTTCCGGGCGTCGGCAACTGGGCGGCGCAACTCAGCAATCCCAAGACCTGGCATTTCAATTTTCACGGCCCCGATGAAGAACGGCTGGTGGCCGGACGCGAACGCATCTTCCTTGACCGGTTCTATAATGAACTGTCGGCCAATCCGGCGGGCATAGATGAAGCCACGCGCGTGCATTATGCGGAACTGTATGCCCGGCCGCAGGCTATGCATGATGCGTTGGAGCAGTTTGTCAATTTCCCGCAGGATGGCGTCGATAATCAGGCCTTCCTCGCCAAGGGGAAACTGGCCATGCCGGTGCTGGCGATCGGCGGCGATCACTCCTACGGCAAGAATATGGCGACTGAGCTGAATTTCGTCGCCAGCAACGTCAGCAGTGGGGTGATCACCGATTCCGGCCACTGGATCATGGAGGAACAACCCGCTCAGGTCGTCGCCATGGTCGTGCCGTTTATCGAGGCCAAATAATATCATTTGGTTTTCTCCCGCGCTCTGCCCTGGTGGGGCGCGGGAGACGCCTTTAGGGCGGGACGGTGGCCAGTTCCATGAACAGGTCGCGGCCGCGGGTCAGGACTTGAGCCAGATTTTGATACGAGGCATCGCGGCGGTTGGCGGTAATGGCTTTTGGGGCCGGTAACTGAGCCCGTTTGACCGGCGCGGGCGTCTCGCCACGATCAATGGCGTCAAGCAGGGCTTCCATATCGTCCATGGCGGCATCGAGCGCTTTGCCGCTGTCGGTGTCTCCGGCGTCTTCTGCTTCATCATCGTCGTAAGTGTAGACGAAGGGCGCTGCCGGACGGGCCGGGGTTTGCCTGCGTTCGGTGGGCGTATGTGCCCGAACCTTGCTGAATAGCTGGACCGTGACGCGATCGGCGGTGCCGAGGCAGCGCATGGCGCGGTCACCTTCCAGCCAGGTTGTCGGCTTGGGCAGGCCTTTGATGATTTCCATGACGTCGTCGGACAGGGCGCGCAACGCCGCCCGCCGCTGTTCGAGCGGCGAGAGGTTGTCGGTGATGTCCGCAGAGGTGTCCATCAGGGAATGATGCGGGTGTTTTACGGGGCGGGGATAGATTGATCTTAGTCGCGCGGGAAATAGGCTCGGATATCCATCGATTGGTGTTGGATGCCGATGATGTCGATACCGCCCTCGCGGACAAGATAGAAGATGACGTGCGAGGATTGTAGGAAGCTGTAATAGTTTGGCGCCACGTCATTGCGCAGACGACCGCGATGGGGATTTTGCGCCAGCCACGTAAAGCGTTGATCTATGGCGTTTAGATAGTCGTCCCGCTGCTTCTTGCCCCATTGTTGCAGCGTATAGCGACCAATGGCGCGCAAATCTTCAATCGCGCGCGGGGTGAGGCGGAACGGTGGCAGCATCAGGCGCTGCGGGCTTCATCGTCAAGGTCGGAAAGCAGGGCGCTTATGGAATAGTCTTCGGCAAATTCGCCACGACGCGCCTGCTGTGCGCCTTCATCCAGATGCGCGCGCAGGGCCTCCAGCCGTGTCTTTTTGTCTTCAAGGCTGCGCAAGGCGTCGCGTACCACTTCGCTGGCGGAACCATAACGCCCACTGGCCACTTCATTGCGAATGAACACTTCCCAATGTTCGCCAAGACTTAAACTGGTCGTCGCCATGATGTATCTCCTATTCATATTTATTATATGCTT
>FSVH01000191.1_pt1 | contig 36774 bp, 31 predicted proteins | sample 1637631 | NCBI WGS metagenome assembly FSVH01 (sample SAMEA3914814, study PRJEB12502) | metagenome | biome: forest; material: soil | place: USA | collected 2011-09-16 | depth 0.1 m | reverse complement strand
GGGAGTCGAACCCCTCTCTTCAGGTTGAAAACCTGACGTCCTAACCGATAGACGAAGGGACCGCGTTCAAGAGGTGCGCTACGTAACCGTTCTGATTTTGTGATGCAAGCGCTATTTTCATTTTTTGCACCATCATCCTGATTTTTTGGCAGGCAACTGAAATGACCCGCTTTTTTTGATGCTTAAGCCAGCGCGATGTCCTCAATTTCGAGCTGAACCCCTCGCCGTCCCATATAGTCATCGGCCTTCAGTCGGCCCAGAACATGGATCAGGCCAACCGGGCGCAAAAGCGCGTCACCAATCGCCGTGCCTTCGGCGCGCCACATGATGCCTTTAAGCTTGGCGCCGGAATCGTCACTCAGTTCAAAGCGGATATGACCGCCCTTCATGGTTTGCGCAAACCCAACCCGGATGCCGGCGAAAGCCAGAAGCGGCTCCGGATTGCCCTGGCCGTAGGGGGCCAGCAGATCGAATCGGTCATATAGCGCACGGGAAGCGGCCCTGACACTGAGTATGGCGTCGACCTCGACCGCTTCGATCTGATCGGCTTCCGAAACGTGCGTCGTTACATAGTCATTGATGAATTTGCGCAGTTCGCCGATCCGTTCGCGCTCCACGCTCAGCCCCGCCGCCATGGCGTGGCCGCCACCCGAAAGCAGAATGCCCGCCTCAAAGGCCGCGCCCACTGCCTCGCCCAGATTGACACCGGCTTGTGATCGACCAGATCCCTTGCCCATGCCGCTGACCGGATCGATACCTATTATAATGACAGGCTTATGCCAGCGTTCCCGCAAGCGGCCGGCCACGATGCCAATGACACCGGGATGCCAGTCCTCACGCGCCACTATAATGACAGGGTCTTCGCTGGGCCAAAGCCCCTGCGTTTCCGCCGTCTGCATGGCCTGATCGAGCACTTCGGCCTCGATATCGCGGCGGGTGCGGTTCAGTTCATCGAGTTCGTGCGCCAGGGCCGCCGCTTCATCGGCATCATCGGTCGAGAGCAGCCGGACCCCGAGGTCCGAACGCCCTACCCGGCCACCGGCATTGATCCGCGGGCCAATGACGAAGCCGGAATGAAAGGTGCTCATCAGGTTGACGGCCGCCGTCTTGTCGCCAGCCACCTCCATCAGCGCCTTGATTCCGGCGTTCTTGAGTTGCGACATGACCTTGAGGCCCTGCGCCGCCAGGGCGCGATTGAACCCGGTCAGGGCCGTCACATCGCAGATTGCGCCTAGTGCCGACAGATCCAGCCACTGGCGCAGATCAGGCTTGACGATATCGGCGAACAGACCGCGTTTTTCGGCCTCGCGGTTCAGGCCGGCCAGCACCACGAAGACCACGCCGGCCGCGGCCAGATTGCCTTGTGCCGAAGTGCAGCCGGGGCGGTTCGGATTGACGACGGCCAGAGCGTGCGGCGGTTCCTCGCGCATCAGGTGGTGGTCGATGACCACGACATCAAGCCCGATACTTGCGGCGTAATCGAGCGCCTTGTGTGCCATGGCCCCGCAATCGACCGTGACCACCAGATCCGCGCCTTGACGCTTAAGCGTATCGAAGGCGGCGTTGGAGGGACCATAGCCTTCCGTCACCCGGTCAGGCACATAGACGTCCAGTTCGTGGCCCATGTAACGGAACCAGCGCACCAGTTGCGCCGCGCTCGTGGCGCCATCGACATCATAATCGGCGAAGACGCTGATCTTCGCCTTGCGCTCCAGCGCATCCAGCATGGCACCGACCGCCTTATCCATGTCCATGAATGAAGACGGTTCGGGAAAAAGCGCCTTGAGCGTGGGGAAGATGAAATCCTGCAAGCTCTCCGGGGTTACACCGCGCCCGGCGGCAAACCGCGCCAGTGGCTCGACGAAGTCGGCTTCCGCCACATTCATCAGGCCAAGACGATGGGTAATCTCCCGCAGGGTTTCCGCTGAAACGCCATTGGCCACGATGCGTTCCCGCCAGCCCCGTCCGCTCAGGGACGCGCTGACACCGAGATAGGGCGGCACCTCACGAACGGGCTTTGGCTGAGCATGGGTATCCATATGAGTCTATATCTCTTGGTGAATAGTGCAGACTACGCAGACGTGCCGGCCGGGGCAATGATGCAATCGCTGCTGCGGTCACGAAAGCGAGAACACGCGGGGATAAGTCCGGCATGAGTTGGCAAATCGGACGCGCTGCCATAAGTTGATACCCGTCAGAATCGCAACAGCGGGGGGAATGACGTGGCGTCAGATACAGATATAAAGGCAGCGGCCACCGATCGGGTCGGTTTGGGACGAATGCTGGCCTTTATCGGCCCCTGCGTGCCCTTTGCCGCCTTGGGACTGCCGCTGGTCGCCACCCTGCCGGAATATTATGGCACACAGTTGCAGCTTGGCGCGGTCGTTGGCACCGTATTCGCCATTGTCCGCTGTTTCGACATCCTGGTTGATCCGATTCTTGGTCACTGGATGGACCGGACGCGCACCAAACTCGGCCGCTTCAAACTGTGGATGCTGATCTGCCTGCCGATCCTGTTTGTCAGTACAGGCTTTATCTTTATGGCGCACAAGGGCGTAGGCCCCGTTTATCTCGGCCTGTGGTTGTTCGTGCTCTATGTCGGGTTCTCGATTGCGGCCCTCAGTCAGGCCAGTTGGGGCACTGTCCTTTCCACGGATTATAATGAGCGTTCGCGCATTTTCGCCTGGTGGCAGGTCGGCAATATCATCGGCATTCTGGCAGCGGCCCTTATTCCGGTTGTATTGCAATGGCTGGGACATTCCTATGCACTGGGCGTTCAGATCATGGGCGGCTTCATCATGCTCACCTTGCCGATCAGCATCGCCATTGCCCTGTGGATCGTGCCCGAGAAGGTATCCGACACCAATACGCATGATCTGAAACTCAGCCATTATTTCGATATGTGGAAGCGCCCCAATGTGCGCAGCATCCTCTATGCCGACCTGTTCATGGGCCTGGCGCCGGGCGTGATGGCGGCCCTCTTCTTCTATTTCTTTGAGGAGACCAAGGGCCTGACACGCATGGAAAGCAACATAGCCATGCTGCTCTATTTCGTGGCCGGCATTGTGGGAGCGCCAATCTGGACCATCGCCTCGAAGCGATTCAGCAAGCACACCACCCTGATCGTCTCCTCACTGATCTTCGCTGTTCTGTATGGCGCCATGTATTTCGCACCGAAAGACAATTTCATTGTCTGCGCCGCCATGACCTTCGCCAACGGTATTCCTTACGCGGCCTCGCTTCTGCTGACCCGCGCCCTGATGGCCGATATCGGCGATGAGGTCATGCTGGAAACCGGCCATGACCACAAGGGCACGCTGATGGCGATCCTCTCGGCCACCACCAAGATCGGCTATGCCATTTCGGCCCTGACCATCACGATTCTGGGCGCCCTGCATTTCAATGTGAAATCGCCCAAGGACAGCCCGGCGGATGCCTTGATGTGGGTCGAAATCTTCTTTATCGGCTTGCCGGTCATTTTCCTGATCCTCGGCGCCTTATCGATGCTGCGCTATAATCTGACACCGGCGCGTCATGCGGAAATCATGACGCAACTGAAAGCAAAGGACATATTGTGACTCTGGCTGCAAACGGGAACGAAGGCATCGAAGGCCTGCTGGAAGTCATGCGACGGCTGCGCGATCCGGAAACCGGCTGCCCGTGGGACAAGGAACAGACCTTCGATACCATCGCGCCCTACACCATCGAGGAATCCTACGAGGTGGCCGATGCCATCCAGCGCAACGATCTGCGCGACCTGAAGGAGGAACTGGGCGACCTGCTGTTCCAGGTGGTTTTTCATGCGCGCATCGCCGAAGAAATGGGCCTGTTCGATTTCAACGACGTGGCGGCCGGCATGAGCGAAAAACTGATCCGCCGCCATCCGCATGTTTTCGGTGATGTTGGTGACCGTACCGCCGATGAACAGAATATCGCCTGGGAGGTGATCAAGGCCGAAGAGCGCAAGGCCAAGGAAAAGCACGGCCTGCTCGATGATGTGCCGGTGGGGTTGCCCGCCCTCACCCGCGCCGCCAAGCTGACCAAACGCGCCGCCCGTGTCGGTTTCGATTGGCCGAGTGTCCACGAAGTGCTCGACAAGCTCGATGAAGAGACCGAGGAACTGAAGGTCGAGATCGCCAGGGGTGACGTGCAGAAATCGCATGAGGAACTGGGAGACATCCTGTTCGTGCTCGCCAATCTGGCGCGCAAGCTCGATGTCGAACCCGAAAATGCCCTGCGCATGACCAATGCCAAATTCATCCGGCGCTTTGAGACGATTGAAGCGGAACTGGCCAAGATCGGCAAGACGCCGGATCAATCAGATCTTGCCGAAATGGATGCGCTTTGGAACGCCGCCAAGATGGCCGAGCGTGAAAATTCCTGACTTCCTGCCATTCAGCACGCTGCCGAAACGCCTGCGCAATACGCTTTTCAGCCTGCTGTTCTGTTTTGGCCTGATCGCGGCCTGGTACGCAACGATGGGTAATCACGACCTGCCGCCGGATACACATATCACTTATGAAGCCGCTGGTGCCTTTCGGCTGGATATTGATGCTGAAGGCCATGTTCGCCTGGCGGATCGACATGGCACCTATAGCTATAAAATCTCCCAATTTGCCGTGCGCCGCATAGTGCGCACTTTTCAGCAGGTTGATTTTTTCGGACTTAATATACGCGCCTATGACGGCACGAGCGCCGCTTGCCAACTGACACTGACTGAAGGTCATCAAAAATCAGCCATCCGTCATAATTGCGAAACGCAAGTCGTGGAACTGCGCAAGCCTGTTCAGGCGCTTGACCAGGTGACGCGCTTCCGCAGGGTTCTGAAAGACGACAAGGCCGTCATGAGCGATTACGGTGTGAAATTCACCCGTGACACCCAATCACTTTCACAATAAAAGCAAATTTCGCAAACACTTGCAATGCGCACTTAATCCGGAAGCATTGCTTTTAAATTAAAACTAATCTCGCGACACACTTTTGATCCACAAGCAATTCTCGCCCTCCCTTGCGAATCAAAAGATTAACGCGCATGACTTGCAAACTGCCCGTAATGCCATGGTGCTGCGTATGAAGAAGCCTGCCAAAGTTACCGCCAAGATGCTGGCGACCAAGACCCTGACCGCCAAGACACTGGCCGCCAAACCGGTCAAAACCGTCTTACCGAAAACGCATCGGTCCCTCTGTCCCATCAACCTGGCGCTGGAAGCTATCGGCGATAACTGGTCGATGCTGATCGTGCGCGACCTGATGCTGCGCGGACATAACAGTTATCAGGGCTTCCTGCGTTCGGAAGAAAAGATCGCCACCAATATTCTGGCGGATCGCCTGCTGAAACTGGAACAGAACGGCCTCATCACCAAGTCCGCTGATCCGACCGACAAGCGCAAATTCATCTATGCCCTGACCGAGCGTGGCGCCGACCTGGCCCCTCTGCTCGTCGAACTGGCGCTTTACGGTCTGAAATACGAGCCACGCGCCAGCATGGCCAAGGAGGTGGTACTCGACATGCAGAAGAACAAGCAGGTCTTCGCTCAGCGCCTGACTCGCAATTTTACGCCGAAGACAAAAACAAAGCCGGTGAAAAAGGTCGAAGAATTGGTCGAGGAAACCCTCAGCCTGTTCTGATTTACTCCATGGCCGCCAGTTGGTCGTGCTCCAGTTCTTCCGCCGACCGCTTCTTCTTGGGCGCCGCGATCAGCAGCAGGAGCGGCATGGACAGCAGGCACAGAATGAACATCAGCCAGAAATTATCGACATAGGCAATCATGCTGGCCTGGCGATTGACTTCAGCATTCAGCGCCTCCAGTCCGAGTGGATTTTGCGCATAGCTGCTGCCCATCAGCGGACCATTACCACCGGTCAGGCTTTCGGCAATGCCGGCATGGGCCTTCTGCGTATTGGAAACCTGCAAAGCCTGCACCATAGCAATGCCGATACTGGAGCCAATATTCCGTACCAGGCTGTAGATAGCGGTGCCTTCCGGTCGCAAATTCGGCGCCAGAGTGGCGAAGGTGGCGGCGGAAAGCGGCACAAACACCAGTCCCATACCGATCCCCTGGATAATGCCGGGCCAGATAATGTCATGCTGCGACAACACGATCGTATAGGTGCACATCCAGGCCAGCGAAATCGCCGTCAGTCCGAAGCCGGCCGCCAGGATCAGACGCAGATCGACCTTGCCGACCATCCGCCCGACCACCAGCATGGCCAGCATGGTCCCCAGTCCGCTCGGGGCCGTAACGATGCCGGCGGTCATGGCCGAATACTGCATCAGCCCCTGCAACATCGACGGCATCAAAGCCCGCGTGGCGAACAACACCATGCCGACAATGAAGATGAACAGCAGGCCGGTGACGAAGTTGCGATTATACAGCAGCCGGTAGTCGAGGAAGGTCTGGCCGGCGGGACGCGTCGCCGTATGGATAATGAAGCAGCCCAGGCTGATAAAGACAATGATCGCCTCGATCCAGGTTTCCGATGAGGAGAACCAGTCATTGGACTGGCCGCGGTCGAGCAACATCTGCAAGGCGCCGATGGTCAGGCTGAGGGCGGCAAACCCCATCACATCAAAGCGTATGCTGCGCTTGGCAATGGTGTGTGGAATATATTTCCAGATACCGAAAAAGGCCGCGGCGCCGATCGGCACATTGATGAAAAAACACCAGCGCCAGTTATAGGCGTCAGTCAGCCAGCCGCCCAGCGTCGGCCCCAGGATCGGCCCGACCATGACGCCCATCCCCCAGACGGCCATAGCAGAACCATGCTTTTCCTTGGGGTTGATATCAAGCAGGGTGGATTGCGACAAAGGCACCAGTGCGGCGCCGAAAATACCTTGCAGCAAGCGCGCCAGCACGATTTCCGACAGATTTCCGGCGATGCCGCACAACATGGAAGCGACAGTGAAACCAGCAATGGAGACGAGAAACACATTCTTCAGGCCGAAGCGATCACTGAGCCAGCCGGTCAGCGGCGTGGCGATGGCGGCGGCGACAATGAACGAGGTCAGTACCCAGGTGATCTGGTCCGACGAGGCGTTCAGGCTGCCCTGCATGTGCGGCAGGGCGACATTGGCGATGGTGCCGTCAATGGCTTGGATAATCGTCGCCAGCATGATCGAAATGGTGACCATGGTGCGGTTGATTGGCGCACCGGACGCTGGGGCAGAAGTCGCGCTACTCATCAGGAATTCTCTATAAGTTCTTGTAATTCTTCCAGAACGGCGGTGGCGACCGCCACCTTTTCCGGATCGATCCGACCGATCAGTTCGCGGCGCAGGCTATCCGCTATGGTGCGTACCTTGTCATAAATAGCCTGCCCCTCGGCCGTAACCACCAGCAGCTTGACGCGGCGGTCGCTTTCCGACGGCAGCCTTTGCACCAGCCCCGCCTTTTCCAGCCGGTCGATGGTCGAAACCATCGTCGCGGCCTCTACCTGCACCAGCGAGGCCAGCTCCGCCTGCGACAATGGCGCTTCCGCCTTGGCGATATAGGCAATACTGAGCCAACCGGCCTGAGACACGCCCAGATCTTTCAGGCGGCGGTCAAGCGCCAGCCGCCACACGCGGGCGGCGTTGTGCAGAGCAGTCGAAAAGCGTTCTTCAGAGGACATGATAAGGAGGCTAATAGTTAGACGCCTAACCATTTACGCCCGAGTCGATGCGAATGCAAGGGCTGGCAGGTAAAATCATATCATGTTAATTCAGACTTCCGGCCTGCCCTCCGCTGAGGGTGGCTTATCCGGACGAGCGATACCCAAGCCACATGTATGGGGTTGGCGTAGAGGCGAAGCATAATCGCCGGGATTGTTCGTAAAAAATCAGGAGGACTCCATGTTTGTCATGACACCCGTCTGGCGCTTGTTTATCTGCGTTTTTTTGAGCTTTTTCACGCTTTCGGTCACGCCCGCTCTGACCGCAACCCTGGCCGCGCCCACATCGCTCACCGCCGGCACCGGCAAGGCCACGATCACTCCGGCCCTAACGCTTTTCCCTATCGACAACGGCACAGGCGATGCGCCTTTTTCCGCGGTACATGATCCCCTTTATGCCCGCGCCCTCGTCTTACAGAAGGGCGATACGAAGGTCATCCTGGTGGTGGCCGATATTATCGATCTGCCGGATGAGGTTTATGAACGCCTGATCCGCCGTATTTCGACTGATTATGGTGTGGCCAGGGACCATATATGGCTCACGGCCACACACGTACACACCGTCCCCTGGCATTGGGCGAACGGTTACGAAAAGACCGTGACGGACGGCATCATGTTGGCGATCAAGCAGGCGGACGCTCATCCGGAACCTGTCAGCGTCGGTTCGGGCGAAGGCATGGCCTATATCAATATCAACCGCGACGAAGAAACGCCGCATGGCTTTATATTGGGTCAAAATCCGGCGGGGGCGTCGGACAAGACCGTCCGCGTCGCCGGCTTTTTCCGGCCGGACGGCACGCCTCTGGCCATCCTGGCCAATTATGCCGTTCACGCCGTCACACTGCACAGTTCGGTTACCGGTAACGGTCATTCGTCCCTGATCAGCGCTGATATCCCCGGCGCCACCGATGCGTTTGTCGATACACACTACGGCAATGTCACAACCTTCTGGACCAGTGGCGCCGCCGGCGATCAGAATCCGATCATGATGTCCTTCTATGCCGAGCCCGGCGCCGATGGGAAACCCGTGGCAACCGATCTGCAAGCAGGCGGTTTCATGCTGGTAGAGCGGTGGGGACAAAACCTGGGGCTTGAAATCATCCGCATCACCGATCGCATCAAACCTCAAACCGTGACCGCGCCTTTGCTTGCCCAACAGACAGTCACAAGCTGCCCCGCAAAGGAAGCCGGCGCCGTCAAGAATATCCGCCTGTCACATCTGAGCATAGGTCCTGTTGACCTGCTAGCGGTTTCAGGCGAGGTCGGTACGGTGATCGATCAGAATCTGCGGGAAAAACTCGCCGGACACAACCCGATCCTGCTGACCCTGACCAATGGTTACAGCGGTTATATCCCCGATGATGCCAGTTATGCCCGCGGCCAGACCTTCGAGGTCCAGCATAGCTTCATGGCCGGTGGCTGCGCGGAAAAAGCGATCGTGAATGGTGGATTGAAACTGCTGGACCCGAAATAGTCCCAGAAAAGACTAGGCGCGATTCATCATTTTTTCATACCGTCCATAGGCCTGGTCACTGAGCTTGACGCGCAGATGGACACGCCCCTCCTCGTCTTCATGGCGGCCCAGAACCCGGCCATGCTGGTAGAGAAAGGCGATAATATCGCCCTGATGCGGTTCAAGTGTGAGATCGAGTTCCTCACCTTCCGCATCAACCAGTAAGGCCACCTGATTGAGCAGCGCCGTCACTCCCTCACCGGTTATGGCGGAAACCATCAGCGGCTTATTATTGGCGCGATCGGTAGTGGCACGAGCATAGAGGATATTCTTGGTCTCGTCGTCGAGCAGGTCGATCTTGTTCCACACCTCAACCATGCGAGACCGATCGAGGTCCGGCAGGATATGCGCCATGACCTGCTCGACGTCCTTCTTCTGCGCTTCGGTTTCCGGATTGGAAACATCGCGGACATGCAGGATCAGGTCGGCCTGCTCAACCTCTTCGAGCGTGGCCCGAAAGGCGGCCACCAGTTCGTGCGGCAGGTCGGAGATGAAGCCGACCGTATCGCTCAAAATCGCCGAACGGCCGTTCGGCAGCTTAAGCGAACGCAGGGTCGTGTCGAGCGTGGCGAACAGCAGATCCTTGGCGAAAACCTCTGATTTCGTGAGATTATTGAACAAGGTCGATTTGCCGGCATTGGTGTAGCCGACCAGTGCCACGATTGGATACGGCACCTTCTTGCGCTGGCTGCGATGCAGGCCGCGGGTGCGACGCACCTCCTCCAGTTCGGATTTCAACTGCTTGATCTTGTCGGCGATCATACGGCGGTCGAGTTCGATCTGGGTTTCGCCGGGGCCGCCGGTGGTGCCGGTGGCGCGCTGGCGTTCCAGGTGGGTCCAGGTGCGCACAAGGCGCGACTTTTCATATTCGAGCCGCGCCAGTTCGACCTGAAGCTTGCCTTCACCGGTGCGGGCACGACGTCCGAATATCTCCAGGATCAGGCCGGTGCGATCGACCACCTTCACCTCAAGCTTTTTTTCGAGATTGCGCTGCTGGATTGGCGTCAAGGCGCCGTTGACGACGCACAGCGACGCCTCAGCTTCTTCGCACAGCGCCTTGATTTCCGCCACCTTTCCTTCGCCAAAGAGAGTCGCCGGATTGAGCTTGCGTACGCGCACGCTCAAGGTGCCCACGATTTCCAGATCTAGGGCCATTGCCAGACCCACGGCTTCTTCAAGCCGTGACTCTTCATACCTGCGGGCGGGCGGTTGTTCGCTGCCGGAGCGAACATGCATGTCGATATCGGGATCAACGACGACAGCGCGCACGATTTCCGGCGCGTTGTCATGAAAACGATCAGTCAAAGACTTGGTCCGTTATGGATCTTAGTCGTCAAGGTCTTCTTCTTGTTCGTAAAGCTGGACCGGCGCGGCCGGCATGATGGTCGAGATTGCATGCTTGTAAACCAGTTGCGATTGACCGTCGCGACGCAGAAGCACACAGAAATTATCGAACCAACTCACGATGCCCTGAAGCTTGACGCCATTGATCAGGAAGATGGTCAGGGGTGTTTTGGTTTTGCGGACACTGTTGAGGAACGTATCCTGCAAGTTTTGTTTCTTATCGTGGGACATTGTCGGCCCTTCTCGTTTAAAATTTGAGGGGCACAATACCCCCCACACAGACAATAAGCCTCTATTTAGGCAAAGATTCTGGGTCTTTTCAACCGCAGACGAGTAAAATTATTTTACACACCCGCCGAGGCGCGGGCACGCTCAATATAGACATCCCTTAGCGCGCAAGCGATTGGCCCCGGTTTGCCGTCCGCAATCTTGTGATCGTCTATGGCAATAATCGGCATGACCAGGCTAGTGGCGGCGGTGATAAAGACCTCCGCGGCCGCTTTCGCCTCATCCAGGGTGAAGCTTTCCTCACGCAGTTCGAGGCTGGCCTCGCGGATAAGCGGCAGCAAGTTGAGGCGCGTGACGCCCGGAAGGATATTGGCGGTCAGGCTGCGTGTCCTGATGATGCCATCCTTCGTGACGATGTAAACATTGGTCGAGCCGCCTTCGGTAACGAAGCCGTCGCCATCCACAAAAATGACCTCGCCGGCGCCCAGTTCTTTCGCCTTCTGCTTAGCCAACACATTGGGCAGCAGGCCGACTGTCTTGATGTCGCAGCGTCCCCAGCGAATATCCGGCACGCTGATCGCCTTGAGACCCGATGCTGCTTTCTGCGCGGCGGCATCGCGATCCACCGGTTTGGCGGTGATCACGACGGACGGGCGTACGCCCACCGGAAACACATGATCGCGCGGCGCCACGCCCCGGCTGACCTGGAGATAAACCAGCCCCTCGCGGATGCGATTGCGGCGCACGACCTCGTTCAGCACGACCAGCAATGATGTGCGCGGCATTGGCATGGCGATCTGTAATTCCGCCAGCGAACGCTCCAGACGGTTCAGGTGACCAGCCAGATCGGCCAGACGGCCATCAAACACTGACCAGACCTCGTAAACCGCGTCGGCAAACTGATAGCCGCGATCTTCGATGGAAACAGCGGCTTCACTGGCGCGTTCATAAGCGCCGTTAACATAAGCAATTCTGGGCATTATCGTCTAAATCTCATCCTCATCGGCACGAATATGCGCCAGGCCGAGGCTTTTCAGCTTGCGGTGTAGCGCCGAGCGCTCCATGCCAATGAAATTGGCGGTACGCGAGATGTTACCTCCGAAACGGACGATCTGCGATGACAGATATTCGCGTTCGAAAACTTCCCGCGCATCGCGCAACGGCAAGGCAATGATGCGCTCCGGGCGGATGGCCCCGGCGGTCGCCGATTCGACCACTTCCGAGGGCAGCATCTGCGCCGTGATAGGTTCACTCGGATTGCCGGATGCCAGGATCAGCAAGCGCTCGATATTGTTGCGCAACTGACGGACATTACCCGGCCATTCGTGTACCTGAAGGGTCGCCATCGCATCCTCGCTGAGGATACGCTTCGGCAGGCCCTGCGCGGTGCTGATGCGATCGATGAAGTACTGCACCAGTTCGGCTATGTCTCCGCGGCGCTCGCTCAGGCCCGGCACACGCACCGGCACCACGTTCAGGCGATGGAACAGGTCTTCGCGGAAGCGGCCCGCCACGATTTCGGAAGATAAATCCTTCGATGTCGAGGATATGACGCGCACATCGACCTGCACATCCTGCGCACCGCCGACCCGCGTGAAACGCTGCTCGACCAGCACGCGCAGGATGCGGTTCTGACTTTCCGGCGGCATATCGGCCACTTCGTCAAGGAACAGCGTACCGCCGTGAGCCCGTTCAAACACGCCGATTTTGCGCGGGCGACCGCTTTCGCCCTCTTCACCGAACAGTTCAACGTCAAGACGTTCCGGCGTCATACCCGCCGCCGAAATCGGCACGAACTCGCACTTGGCGCGCGGGCTGATCTCATGGATCATCCGCGCCACCAGTTCCTTGCCGGAACCGGCCGGTCCGGAGATCATGATACGCGAATTGGCCGGTGCCACCTTGGAGATGGTCGACCGCAGCAATTGCGCCGCCGCGGAATTTCCGATCAGTCCGTCCGGCACGACGGCTTGGCTGCGCAGGCGCTTGTTTTCTCGGCGCAGACTGGTCAGTTCAAGCGCTCTCTGAACAACCATGATCAGGCGCTCTGTTTTAAAAGGCTTTTCAATGAAATCGAATGCGCCTTTCTTGATGGCGGTCACGGCGGTTTCGATATTGCCATGGCCGGAAATCATGATGGCCGGTATATCCGGATCAAGCTCGTGAATGACGCTGAGCAGTTCGATGCCATCCAGTCCGCCGCCCTGCATCCAGATATCGAGGACACACAGGCTGGGCTTGCGCGCCTTGATCGCCCGCAAGGCCGAGTTTGAATCGGCGGCAGTCCGCACGGAATAGCCTTCATCCTCCAGGATGCCCGCGATCAGTTCACGGATATCGGCTTCATCATCCACAACCAGAATATCAACGCCAGAAGAGATTTTCATCACATTTTCACCGTTTCTTGGCCTACTATTTTTGGACTCATCACTTTCGACCCGCTTACCGGGGCCTCATTTGCAGCCGCCGGATTTTGTCCCGCCTGCATTCGCGGCAAACGCAGGACAGCCCGCGCACCGCTTAAATGAACCGCGTCACTGAGATAAAACTCACCGCCGTGATCTTCGAGAATACGCTTCACTATCGCCAGGCCCAACCCCGTGCCCTTTTCACGCGTGGTGACATAGGGTTCGGTCAGCCGGTCACGGTCCTTTTCAGGCAAGCCGATACCGTCGTCCTCGACCTCGATGACCAGTTCGCCCTCCTGCTGGGACATCTCAACACGCAGATGCCCGACAACCCCTTCGGCCGGATCGCCCTCTTCAGCGCCCCGATCACGCATCAGACGTGAAGAAATGGCCTCACCGCCATTTTTCAGCACGTTACCGAGCGCCTGACTGAGCATCCGCCCATCGCAGACCACGCGCAATTCCGGCAGGGGCTCGATGATCTCGATATGGATATCCGGTCGCGCCACGCGCTGGGCAAATACCGCCGCGCGTACCATCTCCGCCGCGTCTTCCTCGGAAAAATTCGGCGCCGGCATCCGGGCAAAGGACGAGAATTCATCGACCATACGGCCGATATCGCCGACCTGCCGGACGATCGTATCGGTCAGACGGTCGAAGGTATCGATGTCGGTTTCGATCTGTGGACGATATTTTTTACGGATGCGTTCGGCAGACAACTGGATCGGAGTCAGCGGATTCTTGATCTCGTGCGCGATTCGGCGGGCCACGTCCTTCCAGGCAGCGTTCCGCTGGGCGGCGATCAAACGTGTGATATCATCGAAGGTGAGAACCGAACCGCCTGTTTCCAGCGCCGATATACGCACGCGCACACGGCGGGTTTCTCCCTTGCGGACCAGATCAACCTCCTGCTCCTCAACGCGATGGACGGAGGCTTTGTCGATAAGTTCAGCGATTTCAGGGGCTAATTCGCGGATGTTAACACCAAGCGCATCCTCCGAAGGCGTGCTCAGGAAATGGGCGGCATGACGATTGATCGCCGACACATGTTCCAGCACATCGATCCCGACAATACCGGCGCTGATTTCCGACAGGACGGTTTCGATAAACCGCCGCCGGCTTTCGGCCTCTTCACCCGCCGATTTGAGCGCCGCCTGCTGGCTTTGCAGGTCGGAAGTCATGCGGTTGAAGGCGCGTGACAGGACAGCGATGTCCTCGGATTGCTTGACCGTCACGACTCGCGCATCGAGATCACCGCCGGCAACCTTGTCGGCCGCCTGCACCAGGCGCGCCACCGGCACGGCGATGCTTTCCGCTGCCGAGGTGCCTCCCCAGATGGCACCGATCAGCACCAGCAACACAGCTTCGAGATAGGCCATGAAGAAGATGCCCTGGGCGCGGATCTTCTTGTTGGTCGTCTCACGATAATCATTGATCGCCTGGTTGGCAGTCTGGATCTTGGCATAAATGCCGGCCGGCAGCGGTTTGATGCCATAGAGCATGGCCCCGTCATAATCATTCAGCGAATACAGCAGACGGATCGCGTCGGGGTTTCCATAAGGATAGGCTTTGGGGCCCGTCTCCGCCACATCCTGAATAGCCTCAGGCGGCGGCGCCATATAAACGGGCGCACTTCCGGATTCCGCACGCGCCAGAACTTGCCCAGTCCGGTCAATGATATAGATCGCCGTCAGTTCGCCGCTTTCCTCATCGAGAATTTTTTTCAGGCCCACGGCGAAAGCGAGACGATTGGGGAACAAGGCCCGGCCTTCCGGACTTTCGACACGAAGTTGCACGGCCTTCATCGCCACGCCTGAGGTGCGCATGGCCTCGGTCAAATAGACCCCGGCCAGATCATAGCCATTTTCCACCGAGGTCTGAACCCGGTCGGAAAACCACGTATCGATGCCGCGATTGAGGAAGGTAAAGGACAACGCCACAATGATGGCGGGCGTCACAGCCGCCAGCGAGAACAGGAAGACGAAACGCAGGTGCAGGCGTGCGCCAGCGTCCGCCCCCCGGCTGCGGGCGATGGTGATCACCCGACGGACAACAAAGAATATGAGACCCAGCAACAATGCCAGGTTCAGAAAGATAAGAATGAGCAGGTAATCGGCCGTATTACCCACCGGCCCCTTGACCGTCAGGCCGGTGCCAGGACTGGCGATAATCAGCCAGACGATAAAGGCCGTGGTTAGCATGGACGCGCCATAACCCACCGCCAGGGCAAGCTTTTGCACGCCCGCCGAGCGGAGCGTTTTCACGCTGCGCATAAACATGTGCAGCCATCGCCGTCTTGCCGATGCGTCCTTCAAAGCCGTTCGCTTTCGTCCACAGAGAGTGACATTTGCGCACTACTGTGTCCGGATATCAACAGCAATGTTGCATATTTCACAATTTTTTAATGGTAAAAATCAGGCGGCCATCAATGCGCGTACAGCCGCTTCAATCTCGCCGGGATGATCCATACGACACAGGCGCGCCTTATCCTGCCTGCGGATCAGGGGATCAGGATCGTGCGTCGAGGCCTCGATATAGGCGCCGAGGTGCTTCTTGAACATGCGAAGACCCAGCCCGTCGCCATAGAAGGCCATGGAGGCCTGCATATGCTCAATCAGCAGCGCGGCTCTTTCACCCAGATCGATATCCGACAGGGACTGATTGTCATTCAGAGCGTTATTCAAATCTCGCGCCAGCCATGGCCGTCCATAAATACCGCGCCCGATCATCACGCCATCGGCGCCAGATTGCGCCAGCGCCGTTTGGGCAGTACCAAGGCATACGATGTCGCCATTGACGATTACCGGAATGGTGACCGCCTGTTTGACCTCGGCCACCGCCCGCCAGTCGGCCTCACCCTTGTAAAATTGCTGCCGTGTGCGGCCATGAACGGTCAGGGCGGCAATGCCGAGTTTTTCAGCGCGTACAGCTAGTTCAGCGGCATTATGATCATCCCAGCCGAGCCGCATCTTGACCGTCACCGGTCGTGCAGTGGCTTGCAGGGCCGCCGTCATGATGCGCTCAGCCTGATCGAGATCGCGCATCAGGGCCGAACCACACAATACGCCGGTAACTTCCTTGGCCGGGCAGCCGAAATTGAGATCGATAATATGCGCGCCGGACTCTTCCGCCAGTTTCGCACCACGGGCGATATGTGTCGGATCACGTCCGACAAGCTGAACAATTTTCAGGCCGTCATGCTCACCCAGTTGCGCTTTGCGCACGATATCGGGCCGGCCGCTTTCCAGATCCGCACAGGCTACCATCTCGGTGGCGGCATAGGATGCACCGAGTTTATGCGCCATATGGCGAAACGGCAGGTCGGACACGCCGGTCATGGGCGCGATCAACACCCGGCCGGGTACTGTTACATCACCAATCTGGAGCACATTTGCTGTCATTCGCCCCACATACACAGTTTCCACCTCTTGCGCTACTTTGGTTTAGCGCTAAACAGACCACATGATATTTCACGCCATCATCGTCGCCGGCGGGTCCGGCAGCCGCTCCGGCGGCAAGAAGCAATGGATGCTGCTTGGCGGCCGGCTGGTGCTTGACTGGTCGATTTCCGCTTTTGAAGCGGCAGGCGCCGTGCAAATCGTCGTTGTTGTCCCACCTGAAGATATGAAACAGGCCCAGGCTGCCTATGGCGGTCGCGTCTGGGTCGTGGCCGGCGGTGCCCAACGCGCCGATTCCGTCGTCAATGGCCTGAAGGCGCTGATGACGGACAGTGACGACATCGTCCTGATCCATGACGCCGCGCGCCCGCTATTAAAGCCAGGCCATATCAATGCCTTGCTGAGTGAACTTGAGACAAAACCGGCGGCGATCCTGGCCCTGCCGATGACGGATTCACTGAAACGCGGCGATAATAACCGCATCGTAGAAGCGCCGGCGCGAGACAATCTATGGCGTGCGCAAACGCCGCAAGCCTTCCGCCTGCATGATATCCTGCGCGCCTATGAGCGCTGGCCGGCAGACCAGACGCCGTCAGATGAGGCCATGGTCGCCGCGCATTCGGGTATCAATGTCACGCTGGTCGCAGGCGATATGAGCCTGCACAAGCTGACCTATCCGGCCGACTTTGCACTGCTCGAAGCTTTAATAATGGCAGATAAACCTATGAAACAGATAAGAATTGGCCAGGGATTCGATGCCCATCGCTGGGGCGAGGGTCAAAGTGTCTGGCTGTGCGGTGTCGAGATCGTTCACGACCAGACGCTGATCGGTCACAGCGATGCCGACGCCGGCCTTCATGCCCTGACCGACGCGCTTCTCGGCGCAGCGGGGCTTGGTGATATCGGGGACCACTTCCCCCCCACCGATCCACAATGGAAAGGCGTATCGAGCGATCGCTTTCTCAAACATGCCGTTGACCTGTTGCGCGCCAAGGGCGGCGAGATCATCAATGTTGATGTCACCCTCATTTGCGAACGCCCGAAAATCAAGCCGCACCGCGAAGCCATGCGTGCCCGGATCGCCGAAATTATCGGGGTAGAGGTCGATCGTGTCAGCGTCAAAGCCACAACGACCGAACAAATGGGCTTTACTGGCCGGGGCGAAGGTCTGGCCGCACAAGCCGTTTGCAGTATAGAAATCTAATACAATCGCCTGTCATTGCTGGACTTTTTCAACCTGACTTCACAGGTTGAAGTTTTTAATAAAACCCATTGAATTGCTGTGGGTTTTATTGCGAAGCATTCTCACGGCTATCAGCTATTGAAAAGCTATTTTGCTCCGAATATATGACGTGGGTTCGCGTTTCCTCCCTTATCCAGCCAAGAGGTATTACCATGGCCTTCGAACTTCCCCCCTTGCCCTATCCCGCTGATGCCCTTGAGCCGCACATGTCGGCCAATACCTTCAGCTTTCACCACGCCAAACACCACAAAGCCTATGTCGACAACCTCAACAAGCTGATCGAAGGCACCGAGTTCGCCGGTCTGTCGCTGGTCGAGATCGTCAAGGCGTCGGAAAGCAAGAACCCCAGCGTGTTCAATAATTCCGCCCAGGTGTGGAATCACACCTTCTTCTGGTCGTCGATGAAGCCCAATGGCGGCGGCAAGCCGGCCGGCGCCGTGGCGGCCAAGATCGATGCCGATTTCGGCTCGTTCGATGCTTTCGTCGAGCAGTTCAAGACCGCCGGCGCCACGCAATTCGGTTCCGGCTGGGCCTGGCTGGTGCTGGGCACCGATGGCAAGCTCAAGGTCGTCAAGACCGGCAATGCCGAAACCCCCTTCACCAAAGGTGACAAGCCCCTGCTGACGCTCGACGTCTGGGAGCACGCCTATTATCTCGATTACCAGAACCTGCGTCCGAAGTTCATCGAAACCTTCCTGACCTCGTTGGCCAACTGGGATTTCGCTGCCGCCAATCTGGACGGTCCGCTGCATCCCGGCGTCTGATTTCTGCTTGTAATCTAATGGAAAAAGGCGATCCTTGCGGGTCGCTTTTTTCTTTGGAACATCTATGAATTCGACCGCTCTCGCCACCCGCCTGATCTATCTGCTGAAAGCGCAGAAGAAGACCATTACCACGGTAGAAAGCTGTACCGGTGGCCTGATCGCTGGCGCCATTACCGCTATTTCCGGCTCGTCCGAGGTCTTTGAAACCGGTTTCGTCACCTACTCCAATGCCGCCAAGACGGCTCTGGTCGGTGTGCCGGAAGCGCTTTTTCTCCTGCATGGCGCCGTCAGCGAAGAGGTCGCCTTCGCCATGGCAGACGGCGCATTCAAAACGGCTCATGCGGATATCGCACTCAGCGTCACCGGTATTGCCGGCCCAACAGGCGGCAGTGCGGAGAAACCAGTCGGCATGGTGTGTTTTGGCCTGAGCCACAACGGCGATACACTCACCCGAACACAACAATTCGGCAATATCGGTCGCGACCATGTGCGTGAAAAGAGTGTTGCCTATGCTCTGCAATGGGCAATAGACGCCTTGACGGCCTAGAGCCGATCTACGTTCTTTCCGTTCACCCACACCTTTTCAAGATGCAGATCATCGGTGTGCGTGACGATGCTTGCTTCCGTCACGCCATCGAAGCGGCAGTCCCGCAGGATGATGTCGCTGACCGGCGCGCCTGGCAACCCTTGCGAATCCAGTACGCGCAAGGCGTGATCAGCCGTCAATCGTTCGACAACGACATGGCGTAAAACCGGCTTGAAGGCGCCCTTCGCTCCCTCTTCATAATTGAAATCACAGGTCATGACCGCCTTGCCGACCTGCCCCACGCTGATATCGCGGAAATACAGGTTTTCGAGCACACCGCCACGCATGGCGTTATTCTTGAAACGCAGCGCGTACCACAGGTCCGGGCTATCCATCCGGCAGTTTTCAGCGAAGACCCAACGCACCCCACCGGAAATTTCACTGCCAATGACGACCCCGCCGTGACCATCCTTCATCCGGCAACCGCGGATGACGATATTCTGCGCCGGCGTCGCCAGCCGCCGGCCATCGGCGTTTCGCCCGGATTTGATAGCGATGCAGTCGTCACCGGTATCGAAAGTACAATTCTCGATCAGCATGTGATCGACAGATTCAGGATCACAGCCATCATTATTCGGGCCATGGCCAAAGACATCGACACTGCGCACAATGACATTGCGGCACTGGACGGGATGGATATTCCAGCACGGCGAATTGCACAGCTTCACGCCTTCGATCAGGACGTTTTCGCAGTTATAGGTCTGGATCAGGTTTGGTCGCAGAAAATGGCCATCACCGAAAACGCGCTGCTCCACAGGCACATTATCTTCCGCCATCTGCGCCAGGCTCAAGCGTGCGGCGCGCTGGTTTGGCATGCCCGTTTCCCAGCCAAATTGCGCGCCGCCGCTCCATGACCACCAATCCGCATTACTGCCCTGGCCATCGAGCGTGCCGGAACCGGTAATGGCGATGTTCTTTTCACCAAAGGCATAGATGAGCGGCGAATAGTTCATCAGCTCCAGGCCTTCATAGCGCGTGAAGACTATGGGATAATCATTTGAATCAGTACTGAAAAGGATGAGCGCGCCTTCGCTGAGGTGCAATTCCATATTCGACTTGAGGTGAATAGCGCCGGTCAGGAACCGGCCGGCAGGGACAATAATTTTTCCACCATCCGCCTTGGCGCAGGCGTCAATAGCTGCGGCAAAAGCCTGCGTGTTCAGAGTCGTGCCATCACTGCGTGCGCCGAAATCAGTGATGTCGAAACGTCGGGCAGGAATGACCGGTGCCTTTACAGCCCGGGCGATTTCGGCCGCCCTGGCCCACGCATTCTTTTCATCGGTATAACCGACGACCGGCATAAGGCTCAGGGCCGCGGTGTATTGAAAAAGGTTGCGGCGAGAAGGACGAACGGTCATGGCATTTCCTGTTTTCCGCAACTTACCATCTGCGGATCACCTGTCCAGCCCATTATGACACCGGTATCATTGCAATAAACGGGCTACTTCAAAGTCCCGTGCCCATAGAGCTGCCTGGCGCGCGTCTCGAAGATCGCCAGCAGCTTGGAGACCGCCAGATTGAAATTCGCTTTGAAAATGGCGTCCAGGATCGGATTCTTGATGTCGATGTCCATATCAAAAGCCACCATTGTGCCCGTGGCCGAAGGTGTAAAGGTCCAGCGCCCTTGCAATTTGCGGAATGGCCCGCGGATCAGGTCGAAATCCACCAGCAAGGCGGCAGCGGCACGTGTCACCCGCGTCGAGAACCGCTCGCTCAACAGCTTGAAACCGACGACAACGTCCGCATCAAAACGTACGACATCCTGATCCGGCGCAGCCCGGTTATAGGCCCGCAGTGACTTGATCCACGGAATGAACTCCGGATAACGCTCGACATCTCCGACCATTTCCCACAGTTGCACCGGCGTGTAAGGCAGGTCGCGTTCGAGACGCAGCTTGGTCATTATTTTCGGGCGGCCCGCGCAGCACGCAGGCGCTCGAAATCCTCACCCGCATGGTGCGATGAGCGGGTCAGCGGCGACGACGACACCATCAGGAAGCCCTTGGCGCGGGCGATCGCTTCATAGGCCTTGAACTCGTCCGGCGTGACGAAGCGGTCGATGGCGGCATGCTTGCGCGTTGGCTGGAGATACTGGCCGATGGTGATGAAATCGATGCCGGCGGAGCGCATGTCGTCCATAACCTGCATGACTTCTTCACGCGTTTCGCCAAGGCCAACCATGATGCCGGACTTGGTGAATTGTTGCGGATCGCGCTCCTTCACGCGTTCCAGCAGGCGAAGCGAGTGATAATAGCGTGCGCCGGGACGGATCTTGAGATAGTTGCGCGGCACGGTTTCGAGATTGTGGTTGAACACGTCCGGCTTGGCATCGATGACAATCTCGGCAGCCCCTTCCTTGCGTAGAAAGTCCGGTGTCAGGATTTCGATGGTCGTCTTCGGCGATTGGGCGCGAATCTGGCGGATAACTTCGGCGAAGTGCTCCGCGCCACCATCCTTCAGGTCGTCGCGGTCCACCGAGGTGATAACAACGTGCGACAGCTTCATCAGGGCGACGGTTTCACCGACGCGGCGCGGTTCATCGGCATCCAGCGGTTGCGGCAGACCGGTCTTGACGTTGCAGAAGGCGCAGGCCCGCGTACAGGTATCGCCCATGATCATGATAGTGGCGTGGTTCTTCGACCAGCACTCGCCGATATTCGGGCAGGCAGCCTCTTCGCAAACCGTTACCAGCTTGGCGTCACGCACGATACCGCGTGTTTCGTTGTAACCAGCTGAGCCCGGCGCTTTTACGCGCAGCCAATCAGGTTTTTTCAGGATCGGGGAATCAGGTTTGTTCTGCTTTTCCGGGTGACGCAGTTCACGCGGGCTGGATTCAACGCGATTTATCAGAGTGACCATGAGACTCAACGGGGATGCGGGGCACAATTCGCCATGCCCTAATTGGTCTTTTCACGTCATAATATCAAGTCAATTCCTGCTAATAGTGCGTTGCAAATGTCATAGCCGCTTCATGGAATCTCCAGTATAGCTTGGTGAATGGTCGCGTTTCCCCGTCGAAAATCCGTGATACTGGCGTTGCTTGTCCTGAGCGCAGCCTTTGGCGTGACCGCCTGCTCAAAGCTGAAAGACGCCGCGAAGGAGATGCAGCCGGGCCAGGCCTTCCTCGACAGCCGCATCCCGGCCGGCCTGTCGCCGCAATATTATCCGCCCGATGGATTCGTCTGGAGCGCTTATCGTTCAGGCTCATTGCCTGAAGCGCGCTATGGCGTGGCCTCGCCGCCGATCAATCCGAAAGCCCAGGTGCTGATCCTGGCTGATGCCGATTACCCGGCCGAGGTCTATTTCGAGCTGATGCGGCAACTGCTCGACGAAGGCTATGGCGTCTGGCTGCTGGAAGCGCCCGGTCAGGGTGGATCAGGACATTATTTGCTGCAAAATCAGAGTGTTTTCGCCGCCAGTTACCATGACGGTCAGCTCACGGCGCGCGACTTTATCAAGGATATAATCAAGCCCTCGGCCGATAAGCCCGTCTTCGTTATCGGCACCGGCTATAGCGCTATAACCGCCCTGTCATTGTCCAGCCTGCTAAAAGACGACAATCTGAAAGGCTTCATCGGCTACGATCCTTATCTCGGCGGTTTGATAGCCAAAGGCGATAGCTGGCACCGCGATACGCCCCTGCCCGGCTATTGGGGCGGCATTGCGCAAAGCTGGCAGATGTCAAACCCCGACCTGCGCCTGCGCCAGAAAAGCGATGGCTGGCAAAGGCAAATGCAGAAAGCCTATGCCGACCTGAATGGCCTGCACCTGCCTCTCACCTCTCTTAAGAGTGACGCACAAGTGCTTGTCATTGAACCAAAAACTAATATCTCCAACGCCAACGCCCTGTGCGCTCATTTGCCGCGCTGCACATTGAAACCCGGTGACGCCCCGCAGGCACTCAGCGCTGATATTACGACCTTCATCCAAGCGCAATTGCCGGTTATCCATTAGGCCCTTCATTACAAATCGGTCACCTACGAAGAATTTCGTTGAAACAATACGAAAGCCTTCGTATATATTCGGCATGACCCAATCCGCTGTGAATCCTGTCCGTAAGCCAACCGAAGCTGAACTGGAAATCCTCCGTGTCCTGTGGGCAAAGGGCGACGCCACGGTGCGCGATATTTTCGACGTACTGTCGCTGGAGCGGCAGATGGGCTATACAACTGTGCTGAAAACCATGCAGATCATGCTCGACAAGGGCCTGGTGTCGCGCACCGAAGAAGGCAAGGCGCATATCTACGCCGCCGCCATGCGCGAAGAGGATATGCAGGGACAATTGCTTAAAGACCTGAGTGACAAGCTGTTTTCGGGTTCGCCCGCCCTACTGGCCATGCACGCCCTTTCTATGCACCCGGCCAGCGATGAAGAGATTCAACTGATCAGGGCGCTCATCGAGCGCAAAAGAGGTGCGTGATGAATCCCCATATGGAAGCCCTTGGCTTTACGCTGGTGCATTTCTGCTGGCAGGCCGCCCTTATCGCCGCCGCTTATAAAGGGCTGGAACTGGCCCTGCCGAAATTGCGCCCGCAGGCGCGCTATATGATGAGCCTGATGGCGCTACTGGTCATGCTGGCGGCAGCCGCTCTTACCTTTGTCTATGAGGAAATCCGCCTGTTCCAGGTAGCCCGGATCGACGCACCGAATATCAACAATGCTGTCCTTCCGGAAATCGGCCGTCAGCTTCATCTTTCAACCCTGCTTCCGTGGTTTGATGCCGTCTGGCTTTTTGGCGTCGCGATGCTGTCCTTCCGAATGCTGGCTGGCCTCTGGCATATCCATGGCCTCAAGAAACAGGCGCAACCTGCACCGTCGACAGTTGAATATCGCTTCAAGGCGATTCTGCGCCGGTTCGGCCTGACCGGCAAGGTGCAGATCCGTCTGCATCCCGCCATAACCGGCCCATTCGTTGTCGGCGCCTTCCGCTCGGTCGTTTATCTGCCTTTGTCTGCCGTGACCTCGCTGTCACCCGAACAACTTGATGCGGTTCTCTCCCACGAACTTGAGCACATCCGCCGCGCTGATTACGTGTGGAACCTGATCCAGAGCCTGATCGAAACCCTGTTCTTCTACCACCCGGCCGTCTGGTGGATCGGCGGCAAACTGCGCGAACAGCGTGAACTGTGCTGCGACGACGCGGCAATCCGGAGCTGCGACGATCCGATCACCTACGCCACCGCCCTGCTCAGCCTGGAAGAGCAACGCCGCGGTGTGCCCATTTACTCCATGGCGCTCAATGGCCAGGGCAGGAACGATCTGCTGGCGCGTATCTCGCGTATCCTTGGCGAAAAGCCCGAAACGCGCCTGAAAGCCCGGCCCGTCGCCTTCGTCCTGCTGCCCGTAATGCTACTGACCCTAACGGCTTTCGCCGCCGCACCGGTGCGCGAGGTCGCCGCAAAAATCTGCCCGCAAAGCGCGGCTGCTACCGCCAATACCGCTCTGGCCAAACTGGAAGATGTCATGGCGGGCAATAGCGATCGGCTGGCTCAGGTATCTGATATCCAGGCTGCGAAAAGCGATTTCGAGGCTTTACAATCTGACCGTCAGGCCGAAATGACCGAATGGAAAGCCGACGATATCGACCCGGACGCCATCGCTGCCCAAGCGCGTGCTGATGCCATCAAGGCCCGTGCGGAAATGGCCCGAGCCAAGGATATGAATATCGATCCGCAGGCCCTGGCAGCCAAGGCCCGCGCCGATGCCCTGACCGCCAAGGCCGAAATGGAACGCGCCGGTATTACCGATCATCAGATCGATCCTGAAGTCATTGCCGCGCAGGTGCTGGCTGAGACCCAGCGCGCCAAGGCCGATGTCGCCCGCCTGGCAATGGAAGACATCAACCCCGATCAGATCGCCGCACAGGCCCGCGCCGGTGCGCTGGCCGCCAGGGCGCAAATTGCGGTGCATAGAGCCGAAATCGATCGGGCAAGGACTATGGTTCCTCCCAAGCCACCGAAAGCGCCTGTTGCGCCCCTACTTTCTCCTCCTCCACTGCCGCCTCTCGCTGCCTTGCCACCACTTGAAGTTCCCGCACCGCTGGCCGCTCCTAATGAAGTTCCCCCACCTCCATCGGCGCCTTCGCTTTCCGACCTGATCAAGGTCATACCGAACGCCCATAACATCGTCATGGTGGCAGATGTCGCGACACCACACCCCGCGCCGAAAGTGTTACCATTGATGCGCCTTAACCAGTTGCCGCAAGCCAAGGTCGTTGCCATTCCATCCCCGGATTCGAAAACGGACGTCATGGTCAGTGTGAAGACAAACACGGCCGTACAGGCCACAGTCGTCACCCGCCCCTAAACTTTTGAACATTGTCCAACCTTCCCCTTTGACCTGCGGTATAGTTCGGCTATGATATCCCGCAGTGGCCGTCTGATCCGTGGATCGCGGCGTAATGATCAGGGCATTTCGTATCTTTCACGTTGGTGAAAGGCCGGATGTTCGAGGGGAGCGTTCGTGCATGAAGCGCGCGTTTAAGACCAGTGACACCCATACATCGCTGTTTAACGCCCTGATAGAGGCGCAGAAGCGGTTCGGCGCCGGCAAGGTCATCATCGAGGACCAGGACCGCAAGCCCCTCACCTACGGCCTGTTCATCACCGGTGTCTTCGCCCTGTCACGCCTGCTCAAGCGTTATCTCGGCGAGGAAAACCGTATCGGCATGATGATGCCAACCTCCACAGGGGGCGCTGTTTCCTTCTTTGCCCTGCATGCCCTTGGCATGGTGCCGGTGATGATCAACTTCACCGCCGGCCAGGCCAATGTGAAGGCGGCCACGCAAACTGCTCAGGTCAGGACTGTCCTGACCTCGCGCCGGTTTATCGAAAACGCCAAGCTCGAAGACCTGGTCGAGAGCATGAAGGCTTATGTGCGCATCATCTATCTCGATGATATCCGCAAGGAAGTCTCGACCACGGACAAGCTGTTCGCCGTCATGGCCTCGAAACTGCCGCGGCTGTTTGCCAAAAAAACCAAAGCGTCCGATATCGGCGTCATCCTTTTCACCTCCGGCAGTTTCGGCAGCCCGCGCGGCGTGGTCCTCACCCAGTCCAATCTGGTGGCCAATACGCGCCAGATCGAGGCCCATATCGAACTCAAGCCCGACTGGGTCGCCTTCAATCCCATGCCGATCTTCCATTCGCTCGGCCTGACCGGAGGCGTGATCCTGCCCCTGCTGGCCGGTCTGCGCAGTTTCCAGTATCCGTCTCCCCTGCATGTCAAAATCATTCCCGACCTGCTGAGGGAATCGAAGGCATCGCTGCTGTTTTCGACCGATACCTTTCTCAATCAGTATGCCCGCTCCGGCGAACCGGCTGATTTCAAGACGCTGGAATTCATCGTCTGTGGTGCTGAAAAGGTGCGCGAAGAAACTCACACCCTGTTCAGGACGCAGTTCGGCGGCATCCCCATCCTCGAAGGCTATGGCGTCACCGAATGTTCGCCTGTGGTGGCGGTCAACTACCCGGACAACAACCATTACGGCACGGTCGGCGTCATGCTGCCGGAAATGGAAGCGCGCCTGGAGACAGTCGAAGGCATCAGCGGTGGCGGCCGTCTATGGGTCAAAGGACCGAATATCATGGGCGGCTACATCAATGCCGACCGCCCGGACACAATCGAAGCACCGGTGCACGGCTGGCACGACACCGGCGATATCGTCAATATCGACGACGAGGGCTTTATCACCATTCTTGGCCGCGCCAAGCGTTTCGCCAAGATCGCCGGCGAAATGGTGTCTCTCACCGCCGTCGAGCGCATCGCCGAGGAGGTCTGGCCCGATAATCGCCATGCCGTGGTCGCCGTATCGGACGATAAAAAGGGCGAGCGACTGGTGCTGATCACCGACAAGAACGATGCCGACGTTTCGCGTCTGACGACCTGGGCCAAAGAAAACGGCGCACCGGTTCTGGCGATCCCAAAAAAAATCCTGAAAGTCGAAGTCGTGCCGGTTCTTGGTTCCGGCAAGACGGACTACGTCACCCTGCAAAAACTGGCCGACGTGGAAATGCGGGCGGCGTAACGCCACATTGACAGTTTAAACAACCGCCTATATGCGGCAATCATGGCCAGTCTGATTTCCACAGGCAAGACGAGACGCGATTCAGAAGTGCACTTCTGGGCGCTGCTTGCCGTGGCCATGGCCCTATTCACGCAAATCCTATTCCCGCCGCAGGTCATGGCCATGCCATCGGATCATGGCATCCGGATGGTTCTATGCACATCCGGCATGGACAGCCAGCCGATCGCCGCCGATTCGCTCATCAAATCAAAGCCTCATAAACCTGGCCTCGATGGCCTGAAATGCGCGCAATGCGTCCTCGCCTCGATCACCGCCATCACCACGCCGCAACCGGTTTTTCAACCGGCGGTCTATACCGTGGCACACGCCGATTTTGTACCTGCCGCCGTACGCTCCCCTGTAAAGGCCCGTGCGCCGCCGCGTCCGCATTCCTGCGGCCCTCCGTCTCAGATCTAAGCCGAACTTAAACCGCGCAACGGTTTTACCGATGCGTTCCCGCTTGTCTGAAACGGATAAATTCAGTGAAAACAAAATATTACAAGGCGCTCTTCATAACGCTGACGAGCTGCGGCTCGATTCTCCCCCTGATCGCCCGTGCTGAAACGGATGCCCCCAAAGAGGTCATCGTTGTCGGCCAGAAAAATGCCCCCATCACTGTCGTGCCGCGCGGCCTCTCGGTTTCGCTCGGCCATGAACAGTTCGACGCCATCAACGCCATCAATGTCGAGGACATGATGAAATACGCGCCGAATTTCTTCGTGCGTAAACGTTTTGTCGGCGATGACAATGCCGTGGTGGCCCTGCGTGGCGCCAATACGGTCCAGAGCGCCCGGACTCTCGTATTGGTCGATGGTTATGTCGTCTCCAACTTCCTAGGCAACCGCTACGATTATCCGCCAAAATGGAATGTTGTAGGCCCGGCGGAAGTGCGCCAGTTCGATATTGTCTATGGCCCGTATTCGGCGCGCTACGGCGGCAATTCGATGGGCGGCGTGGTTTCAATCACCACGGAAACGCCAAAGAAAAACGACATGTACGGCAGCGTGCAGGCCTTTACGATGCCGTTCAAGGAATATGGCTTCGACCAGACTTTCAGCGGCTATTCAGTCGAAGGTGGGGTGGATTACAAGGCGAAGGAGTCCGGCTGGTCTGCCCGCGCCTCGTTCCGCCATTTCCAGAATACCGGCCAGTCCATGACCTATAATCTGCTGGCCAAATCGACCACAGCCAGCACCTATACCCCTGTCACCGGCGCCTATGTCGATGATCGCCTGGCCACACCCGTTTTCGGCGCCGCTTCGCCGGCAGACGTCACCCAGGATCAGGCCCGCCTCCGCGTCGGTTATGTGTGGAATAATGGCTGGAAGATCGATGCTCTGGCCATGCTTTGGCAAACGCAGCAAAATCTGGATAACCCCGTCTCCTGGCTGGTCGATGCCGACGGCAACACCGTGCTGCCGACCGCTGCCGGCATGAAAGTCAGCTTTGACGGCGTCAATTATGTCGCCAAGGGCGTGACCTATTCCGATATGGATCGCACCGAAAGCCTGATGGGCCCGCGTCTCTCCGGCAACTGGAACGGCTGGGATATGTCCGCCAATCTGTCGCATTACGACATTGGCAAATGGGATAGCCGCACCTCGCTCGATCTGGTCAGTCCGGCGGGTCAGCAGACCCTGTATAATCATCCCGGCTGGTGGACCTTCGATGGCACGATCGAACAGACCTTCGGCCGTCACGATCTGGCCTTTGGCGTCACCTCGAACCTGTACCAGACCGATGCCAGTACCTACAACATCAGCAATTGGCGCACCGCCGCCGATCCGGTCTTTGCCTCTCGCACTCTGGGCAAGACATCTATCTCCGGCGTCTTTGCCGAGGATGAAATCGATCTTGGCCGCGCCATCCTGACCCTTGGCGGTCGCTATGACGACTGGCGCGCCTTCGATGGCGGCATCAGCGGCGGTGGCCCGCTGCAATATTATCCCGATCGCCATGACAGCGCCTTTTCGCCAAAGGCCAGCCTGCAAGGCGATGTCGGCCCCTATAATCTGCAACTCAGCCTCGGCACGGCCACGCGCTTCCCGACGGTCGGAGAACTGTTCCAGGGCAAGATCAATGCCGGCCAGACCACGATCGACCCCACCAGTTTCGATCCGAACCTGAAACCGGAAGTCTCACACGATATCAGCCTGATCACCCGCCGCCGCTTTGATCGCATCACCCTGACCGGCAGTCTGTTCGATCAGTCGATCGACGATGCCATATTCAGCTATCAGGGTCTTCTGGACGACGGCACGGTGGTGTCGCGCTATCAGAATATCGATCGGATGAACCAGTATGGCGTCGAACTGATTTTCGAGTCGCACGACCTGTTTCTGCAAGGCCTGACGATCGAAGGCAGCGCCTCATGGATGGATGCCCGTACCGAAAAGAACAGCACAGCGCCCGCTTCTGAAGGCGTGCAGTTTCCGCGCATTCCCAAATGGCGCAGCAATGGCAATCTGCGCTATGCTTTCACCCCTAAGCTGAAAGCCTCTATCGGTTGGCGCTATGGCTCGCGGCCCAATTCCGACCTCTTCGGGCTGGTGCGCGGCGATGCCTATGGTTTCCAGACCGAATACTTTTTCCTCGATACCCGCATAAGCTACGACCTGACCAAGGCCACCCAGATCAGTTTTGGCATAAATAACGCCAATAACGAACAGGCCTATGTGTCCCACCCCCTGCCGCAGCGCAGCTATATGCTCGAATTGAAGTATCGGAACTAAGCTATGGAAAAAGCAAAACAAAAGATTATTGACTACCGCATGTTCTGGCGCTGGCACTTCTATGCCGGATTGTTCTGCATCCCCTTCATCATCATTCTCTCCATCACCGGACCGATCTACCTGTTCAAGCCACAGATTGAAGCCGCCATCGATGCGAAATATGATCATCTGGCTTTTGCCGGTGCATCGCAATCCGCTGAAGCCATGGTAAAGGCCGCTACCGCCGCAGTGCCGGGATCACGCTTCAAGGCCATTGAAGTACGGCCGGATATTCATGACGCCGCGCGCGTCATCGTCCTGAAGGGCAATGACAAGATCCGCGTCTATATCCAGCCACAGAACCTGAAGATACTGAAACAAGTCCCTGAAGACGCTCGCTTTATGGAGGTCGTGAAAAACATTCACGGCGAGCTTTTCGCCGGCCGTTTCGGTCAGGTGATTGTCGAACTGGCGGCCTGCTGGGCCATCGTCATGATTCTGACCGGATTATATCTGTGGTGGCCTCGTGAGGTGAAAGGCATTGCCGGCCTGCTCTATCCGCGCTTCAATATGGGCAAGCGCATCTTTTGGCGCGATATCCATGCGGTGATCGGCATCTATATCTCGGCACTAGCGCTGTTTCTTCTGCTGACCGGCCTGCCCTGGACCTATGTCTGGGGCAATGCCTTCAAGTCCGTCCGCGCCATGGCCAGTCCCGCCCCCACAGCGCCAGGCTGGAGTCAGGGCCGCGCCGACGAAAAGAAGGCGATGAAGGCCGAAGGCACGGCCACTGCCGATCTCAGCCGTCTCGATGCCCTGCTCGACACATCTCGCGCCCTCAACCTGCCTGCTCCGGTCACACTGGAAGCGCCGGTGAAGCACGGCACCCTATGGAAAGTGGCCTCCGACACCGGAAACCGTCCGCAACGCGTGACCTTGATGATCGACCCAACCATGCTGGAGGTCATCAGCCGTGAAAACTTCAGCGATAAGAAACCGCTCGATCAAGTCGTCGGCTATGGCATTGCGGCCCACGAAGGCCAGTTGTTCGGTCCGCTCAATCAGGCACTGGGCGTTCTGACAGCCCTTGGTCTGATGACCCTGTGCATCAGCGCCGTGGTTATGTGGTGGCAACGTCGCCCCACCGATACACTCGGTGCGCCACAAATCCTGCCCGATGAGCGGCTGGCGCCGGGTTTGGCCCTGATCATCATAGGGCTCGGCATTTTCCTGCCGGTGCTCGGTATCAGCCTGATCGTCATCGGCCTGATCGAATGGCTCATTCTGCGCCGCATTCCGGTCGTTCGTGACTGGCTCGGTCTGAAGACCTAATGATGCCGTCCGGTATGGCCATGTTCACGGCGGTGATGCGCGGCCGATCCCTTATCCTTATAGGATTGCCCCGACTCGCTTAAGCCAATGGCAATCGCCTGCTTCCGGCTTTTCACCTTGTCGCCGCTGCTGCTTTTCAGATCGCCCTGCTTGTATTCGTGCATGACGCGTTCAACTGTCTCGTCTTTCGTTTCACCGGGTTTCGGCATGTCTCATCTCCATATCCCGGCCCGTAAAAATAGTGCCGTTAATACGATAAATTCTCTATTCGGAATGATAGGGTAAGGCCATCGAGGGGGTGAGTCGCACATGTCAGAAAAGCGGGCGATCGGGCCGGATATCCTGCGTGGACTGGCCATATTGCTGGTCGCCGCCACACATATGCCCGGTGAGATGCCGCCGGCCTTCTGGACGTATTGGCTGCAATTCGGCTGGCTAGGCGTTGATATCTTCTTTGTGCTCAGCGGCTATCTGATCGGCACCGAACTGTTGAAGCCGGTGCATCGCGGAAATACCCCGGACCTCCGCATATTCTACCTCAAACGCGCCTTCCGCATCCTGCCGGCTTTCTGGTTCATGCTGGCGCTGTATGCCTTCCCGATCATGCGCGAAGGCCCCACCATGGCGCCGGTCTGGCGCTTCCTCACCTTTACCGTCAATTTCGGACTGGATATTCGGACGGCGCGGACTTTCAGCCATGCCTGGTCACTCTGTGTCGAAGAACATTTCTACCTTCTGCTTCCCATGCTTATCCTGCTGTTTTGCAAACTCAACCGGTCATGGGTGCCGTTCGTTTTTGCCGTCGTCGTTATTGTGGGTGGTATGTGGTTGCGGCACAGCCTGTGGCTCGATTGGCAGGCGCATGGCGCCTTACCGGCTGAGTTCCTGAAGCACATCTACTATCCCAGCTATTGCCGGATCGATGGGCTTTTAATGGGCGTGCTTCTGGCGGCGGTCAGACTTTATCACGGCGATCTGTGGCGTCGTTACGCACGGCCCGTTATTCTCTTGCCAATGGCCACCGTATGTTTCGGTATTACGGGCGCCATGAATGTTCAGGACAATCAAATCCTGAGCGAGATCGGCAGCGTCATGTTTTATCCGCTGTTCTCGCTTGGCGTGGCTCTGCTGCTCTCCGCCCTGCTCGATCTGGAGCCCCGCATTCAGTTCATGCGCTGGAGCGGACTTAGCTTTATCGCGGCCATCTCATACAGTTTCTATCTGTCTCAGAAGATGGTCTACCATATCGACAAGCTTTTATTGCCGGAAGGCTGGACGACCGGCTGGGCGGCGATTGCCGTTTTTTATATCACCGCCATTGCCTTCGCGTCCGTCATGCACATCGCCATCGAGCAGCCCTTCATGAAACTGCGCTATCTCATTCTGGCGCGCATGAAAAAGCCGCCTCAGTTACCTGAGACGGCTTTCAAATCAATCGCTTCGGACTAAATCTTTACAGATTGATCATCCGACCATCAGCGTCGAGCGACGCTTCAAGAATGGCTTCCGACATGGTCGGGTGCGGGAAGACGGTGCCTTGCAGGTCCTCTTCCGTCGCTTCCATGGTGATGGCAAGACAGAAGCCCTGCACCATTTCGGTGACGTTGGCGCCGATCAGGTGAGCGCCCAGAAGCGCGCCGGTCTTCTTGTCGAAGATCACCTTGACGAAACCGCCCGATTCACCAGCAGCGATCGCCTTGCCGTTGGCCTTGAACGGGAAGCGACCGATCTTGACGTCCAGCCCCTGTTCCTTGGCGCCCTGTTCGGTGATACCGACTGAGGCGACTTCGGGGGTGGCGTAGGTACAGCCGGGGATAGGCGGATTGAGGTTCGAAAGCTTCTTGCCGGCGATATAATCGACCGCATGGATGGCTTCGTGGCTTGCCTTGTGGGCCAGCCAGGGCGGTCCGGCGCAGTCGCCGATGGCATACAGGCCCTTGACATTGGTCTTGCCGTGGCTGTCGTTTTTCAGGTGGCCGCGATCCATCTCGACGCCAAGCGCCTCCAGACCGAGGTTTTCGGTGTTGGCGACGATACCGACGGCGACGATACAGCCTTCGGCTTCCAACACTTCCGATTTACCGCCGACCTCGACAGAGACTTTTACGCCGGAAGCGAATTTCTCGACCTTGGTCACCTTGGCGCCAATGCGGAACTTGAAGCCGCGCTTTTCGAAAGCCTTTTGAGCTTCGGCGGAGACTTCCTTATCCTCAACCGGGAGAATGCGATCCAGCGCTTCAACCACTGTAACGTCTGCGCCTAACGACCTGTAAAAGCTAGCGAATTCGATACCGATGGCGCCGGAGCCGATGACGACGAGCGACTTCGGCATACGGTTAGGCGACAGCGCATTGCGATAGGTCCAGATGCGATCGCCGTCAGACACCGCGCCAATAGCGGGTATTTCACGGGCGCGCGCACCGACGGCCAGCATGACGTTTTTGGCCTCAACGACCTGCTCACCGCCCTTATTGAGCTTGACGGTGACCTTGGGCGCGTCTTTACCTGGTGACAGCGTGGCGAAGCCCTCGATCACGTCGATCTTGTTCTTCTTCATCAGGTAGCCGACGCCCTGATTAAGCTGTTTGGCGACCGCACGCGAACGGGCGATAACCTTCTCAAAATCATAGGCGGGTTTTTCACCGGTCAGACCGTAATCCGACAGATGGTTGATTTTATCGAACACTTCGGCCGACTTCAGCAGCGCCTTGGTGGGGATACAGCCCCAGTTCAGGCAGATGCCGCCAAGCAGCTCACGCTCAACAATGGCGACCTTCAGGCCGTTTTGCGAGGCGCGGATAGCGCCTTCATAACCGCCGGGGCCGGAACCAATAACTACGAGATCATAAGTCATGTAAATCAGTCCCTTACGCCAGCATCTTAATAGGATCTTCGAGCAGGTTCCTCAGCGCCGTGATGTACTTGGCACCGATCGAACCGTCGACGACACGGTGATCGCAGGTCAGGGTCACGGTCATGACCGTAGCCACAGCCAGTTGACCGTTCTTGACAACCGGGCGCTGTTCGCCGGCGCCGACCGACAGGATGCAGCCCTGCGGTTCGTTGATGATCGAGGCAAACTGCTTGATGCCGAACATGCCGAGGTTGGATACCGAGAAGGTGCCGCCCTGGAATTCTTCCGGCTTCAGCTTCATGTCACGGGCACGAGCGGCCAGATCCTTGGTCTCTTTCGCGATCTGTGACAGGGACTTGGTCTCGGCCTTGCGGATGATCGGGGTGATCAGGCCGCCATCGATGGCCACGGCCATGGCGACGTCGGCATTGTGGTGCAGAGCGATGCCTTCCGGCGTGAACGAGGCGTTGGCTTCCGGCACGATCTTGAGCGCCAGCGCCACGGCCTTGATGACGATGTCATTGACCGAGACCTTCACGCCCTGGGATTCCAGCGCCGTGTTGATCTTGGTGCGCGCCGCCAGCAGGTTGTCAATTTCGATATCGACGGTCAGCGGGAAATGCGGGATATCGCGGAAGCTTTCGGTCAGGCGGCGGGCGATAACCTTGCGCATATTGTTGAGCGGTACGAGATCGTAGGAACCGGCGGGGATACCCATCTGTTCCAGCGACTGCACCTTACGAGGTTCAGCAGAAGCACCACCAGCCGAAGCGGCGGGCGCGGCCTTGCCTGTGCCGCCAACGAGGGCAGCCTCGATATCGCGCTTGATCACGCGGCCATGCGGACCGGAGCCGGGAATGGCCTTCAGGTCGAGCTTGTTCATCTCGGCCAGACGGCGCGCCAGCGGAGATGCGGCGACGCGGGCACCGGAAGCAGCCGCAGGTGCCGGAGCGGCAACCGGAGCAGACGCCACAGGCGCCGGCGCGGCAGCAGCGGCCTTGGGGGCTTCAGCCGCAGCCGGTGCAGCCTTCGGCGCCGGCTTGGCGTCACCACCTGCCAGCCGGGCGATCGGCGTATTGACCTTCACGCCTTCAGTGCCGGCTTCGACGAGGATGGCCTCGACCGTGCCTTCATCAACGGCTTCGACTTCCATCGTCGCCTTGTCGGTTTCAATTTCAGCGATCACGTCACCGGCGGAGACGGTATCGCCCACCTTAACGTGCCACTTGGCCAGAATGCCCTCTTCCATCGTAGGAGACAGGGCCGGCATCAGAATATCAGTCATGCTGGGCTTCCCTTACTTGTACGAGACTTGTTTGACGGCGGCGATGATCTTCTCAACGCTGGGCACGGTCATGGCTTCAAGGTTGGCGGCGTATGGCATCGGCACGTCTTCCTGGTGGACGCGGGCCGGCGGGGCATCGAGATCGTCGAAGGCTTCGGCGGTGACGCGGGCGGCGATTTCAGCGCCAACGCCCATGGGGCCCCAGCCTTCTTCGACAGTGACCAGACGGTTGGTCTTCTTCACCGAGGCGATGACTGTGTCGGTATCGAGCGGACGCAGGGTGCGGAGATTGACGACTTCGGCATCAATGCCTTCCGCAGCCAGTTGCTCGGCAGCCTTGAGGGCGAAACCGACCATGCGCGAGTGGGCGACGATGGTGACGTCCTTGCCTTCTTTCTGAATCTTGGCCTTGCCGATCGGCAGTACGAAGTCTTCATCGCCCTCAGGAATATCGAATTCTAGGCCGTACATCATTTCGTGTTCGAGGAACACGACCGGGTTCGGATCGCGGATGGCGGCTTTCAGCAGGCCCTTGGCATCGGCGGCATCGTAAGGCGCGATGACCTTGAGGCCAGGGATCTGGGCATACCAGGCGCTGTAGTCCTGGCTGTGCTGGGCACCGACGCGGGCGGCCGCGCCGTTCGGACCACGATAGACAATCGACGACTTGATCTGACCGCCGGACATATAGAGCGTCTTGGCGGAAGAATTCAGAATGTGGTCAATGGCTTGCATGGCGAAGTTAAACGTCATGAATTCGATGATCGGCTTGAGGCCGGCCATGGCCGAACCCGCGCCGACACCGGCAAAGCCCATTTCGGTAATCGGCGTATCGATGACACGGCGGTCACCGAACTCTTCGAGCAGACCACGCGACACCTTATAGGCGCCCTGGTACTGCGCGACTTCTTCACCCATCAGGAAGACCTTGTCGTCGCGGCGCATCTCTTCCGCCATGGCGTCGCGCAGGGCGTCGCGCACGGTGATCTTCACGGTCGGGGTGCCTTCGGGCCAATCTGGTTGAGAAATGGCGGGCTTCGACTCGATGGGCGCCGCGACCGGCTTGGGAGCGGCTTCAGCGGCAGGCGCTTCGGTCTTTGTTTCCTTTGACGTTTCAGGTGCGGCGGCAGGTGCCGGCGCAGCCGACGAGGCACCACCTTCGAGTCGCGCGATCACGGAGTTGACCTTCACGCCTTCGGTGCCGGCATCAACCAGCAAGGCTTCGATCTTGCCTTCATCGACGGCTTCGACTTCCATCGTCGCCTTGTCGGTTTCGATTTCGGCGATCACATCACCGGCGGATACGGTATCGCCAACCTTGACGAGCCATTTGGCGAGGGTGCCCTCCTCCATCGTGGGGGAGAGCGCGGGCATAAGAATATCTGTCATGGAT
>FSVH01000115.1_pt1 | contig 37153 bp, 38 predicted proteins | sample 1637631 | NCBI WGS metagenome assembly FSVH01 (sample SAMEA3914814, study PRJEB12502) | metagenome | biome: forest; material: soil | place: USA | collected 2011-09-16 | depth 0.1 m | reverse complement strand
GGGCCTTGAGGTCAATCGCGAGGGGGAAATCTCAGTCCAGCTTTTCAGCCTTTTGATTTTATCCGTGCAGGGTCTCCCCGTGCTGCGATTGATCGAGGCCCTCGATCTCTTCTTCCTCTGTTACGCGAAGGCCTGTTGTGTATTTGCAGACCATGAGGATGAGGAATGTAATCACCGCGCTCCAGCCGATGACCACGACCAGACCCAGCAACTGTTTGAGTACGCTGGCCCCGGCGCCGGCCGGATTTATATCTGTGTTGGCGAAGACCGCTGTCAGCAGCGCGCCGGTAAAGCCACCGACCGCATGGACGCCGAAGGCATCCAGACTGTCGTCGTAGCGGAACATGTTTTTCACATAGGTCGAGCCGAGATAGCAGATCGGACCAGTGATCAGGCCGATCAGCAGGGCGCCGCCCGGCGTGACAAAACCCGCCGCCGGCGTAATGGCGACCAGACCGGCGATGACGCCCGAAACCATACCGAGCAGGGTCGGCTGCTTGCGCTCGATCCACTCCGGAATGATCCAGCCGATAGCGCCGGTCATGGCGGCAACGATGGTATTGAGCATGGCGACCGAGGCGCGGCTGTCCGCCGCCCATTCCGAACCGGCATTGAAACCGATCCAGCCGACCAGCAGCATGGAGGCGCCGATCATGGTGTAGCCAAGGTTATGCGGGGCCATGTTGTCACGCCCAAAGCCCTTGCGCTTGCCGATGACCAGACAGGCGACGAGACCAGCGACACCGGAATTGACATGGACCACCGCGCCGCCGGCGAAATCAAGCACGCCCATCTGACCGAGGAAACCACCGCCCCACACCCAGTGACAGACCGGTGCATAGACCAGCACACTCCACAGGGCGATGAACAGGCAGAAGGCCGAAAATTTCATGCGCTCGACGATCGAGCCGATGATCAGGGCCGGGGTAATAATGGCAAAGGTCATCTGGTAGGCGACCCAGAGATATTCCGGCAGGTTCGGCGCGGCCTTGTAGGCCGTATCGAGCCGCACCCCGTTCAGCAGGGTCGCATCCAAACCACCGATGATCTTGTTGAGGAAACTGCCTGCGTCACCGCCGCCAACACCAAAGGCCAGGCTGTAACCGATGAAGATCCAGATGACGCTGGCGATCACCGACACAGCAACCGACTGGGCCAGAACGGACAGCAGGTTCTTCTTGCGCACCATGCCGCCGTAAAACAGCGCCAGGCCCGGCAGGGTCATGAACAAAACCAAACAGGTGGCGACCAGCATCCAGCCGGCATCACCACCATTCAGGTTGAGCACAGCCTGATGCGCCAGCAGAACGGGCTTTGCCGCGCCTGCCGTTGCCATCGCTGCACTGGCCTGAATAAACGCCATCAAAAATCAGTCCTCTTAGAAATCCAAAGCTTTACCAACATCTCGCACTTTGGGCCGCAGTCCGGGCACGGACGATGTCCGTGTGTGTGCACACGCGAGATAGAGGGTATTTTTTGTCCATAGCGGAAGATTGTCGGGATTAAAAGACAAATTTTTCCCGCTTGCCTGCAAAATTTGAGAAATTTTACGACCCTATGGCAAAATACCGCATTCAGCCGTCATATTGACCGCGAACGGAGTCAGTTTGCGTTTCAGGCCCAAATCAGGACGTGAACGACAACACTGCCGCGACAATCTCATCCTGCGTTTTTTCGTCCAGGTACGGACTAAATGGCAGGCTGATGACGGTCTTCGACTTGGCTTCCGAAACCGTCAGATCACCCGTACCCGATGTAAACATCGCATAGCCCGGCTGCTGGTGCAGCGGGATCGGGTAATAGACCGCCGAAGGTACGCCCTTTTCGCGCAGGTGCCGTTGCAGGGCATCGCGGTTTTCATGCTCGATGGTATATTGCGCCCAGGTCGAGATATAGCCGTCCTTAACATGAGGCACCGAGATGACCTTGCCGCTGAGCAATTCATTGTAGCGAGCCGCTACCTTCTGGCGCAGCGCGATTTCCTCGGCGAAGATGGCCAGCTTTTCGATCAGCACCGCCGCCTGAATGGTATCGAGGCGCGAATTCATGCCGATGCGGACATTGAGATATTTGGCTTCATGCGTGTAATTCATCGTCGCCGCGTCGGTCGGCGTGGCACCGCCGTGAACACGGAAGGAAATCAAACGCTCCAGCAGGGCGTCGTCATTGGTCACCACCGCGCCGCCGTCGCCGTAGCAACCGAGCGGTTTGGCCGGATAGAAGCTGGTGGCCGTGGCCACGCACCATTCCAACGGCTGATGGTCGGAGATAGTGCCGCCGAACCCCTGTGCCGCATCACAGATCAGATGGATGCCGTATTTTTTGGCGATGACCGACAGGGCCGGATAATCGGCTGGCTGGCCGAACAGGTCTACCGCGATAATGGCGGCGGGCTTGAGCCGACCTTCCTTGATCACCGTTTCGATGGCGGCTTCCAGCTTTACCGGATCGATATTGTAGGTATCGGCCTGGATATCGACAAACACCGGCTCGGCGCCAGTCATCGGCACGACTTCGGCGGTGGCGACGAAGGTGAATGCCGGCACGAACACCGCATCCCCTTTACCAACGCCCAGACCCAACAGGATCAGTTCGATGGCGTCGGTGCCGTTGGCGCAGCTGAGGGCATGCTTCGCGCCGGCGAATTTCGCCAAGTCGGCTTCGAATGTCCTGACTTCCGGGCCCATGATATAGGCGCCATGCTTGATGACCTTGAGGACGGCGTCCTCAATCTTCGCGCCGATACGTTCGCGCTGGATGCCGAGGTCGATAAACGGAATAGCCATGGGAGTAAGCCTTCAACAGTCGCGCCCAGTTCGGCGTCACATGCGCTTTAGCAGCATATGGAAGCAATGCACCTCAAAAGGCGTTTCCCAAAATTTCAGTAAAAGCAGACGTTAATAAAAACGTATACGATTTTACTTGAAGCCGTCACGGAGCGGCGATATAGAGGCCACGCATCCAGAGCGGACTTAAAACCCCGCGCCAACCTGCCTTCCCCGGCAAGGTGGTGGCCCTTCCGGGCGATGCGGCCGATGACCGGCAACGAAACGGGATAGTCTTCACCTCCCTTTCGAGACCTGAGCTTTAAGGGCTTGAGACTTGAACGCGCGCACCCTCTTTACCGAATCCGATGACTTGATGGCGGCTGAACTGGCCGGAATCCTGAGTCACATCTTTACCCTGACGACGCTGAAGCCCTTCGACCTCATCGCCTGGATCGATGGTCCCTTCGCCGATTATAAGCAATCGCGCTTCGCCGATACATTCCAGTATCGCCTCCGGCTGGCGGGCTTGACTCCGGGGGAGGCCCGTCGCATGACGGACCGCCTCGCCGACTTGCCACACGTCGCCGGCATACAGGTCGAGCACATGATCAGCCGCCAATGAGAATTATTTCAAAATCGCGGCTTTGCGCCGATGACAAAGCTCTATTGTCTGACTATATAGATGCGCACAACATTCCCTTGTGAGCGCTACCATAACGGCCTATAGAGCCGTCCCAGTGCTTGTTTTATAATGCCACACTTCCTCAGGAGAGCTTCGGCCATGACCACTAAAGGCAATCTGATCAACGGCGAATGGGTCGTTACCGAGAAGACCTTCAACGATATCAACCCGTCCGACACCAACGATATCATCGGCGTCTATTCCGTCGCTGGCGAACCCGAAGTGGCCGCCGCCATCGCCGCCGCCCGTGAAGCTTTCAAAACCTGGCAGTTCTCGACGCCGCAGCAGCGCTTCGACGTGCTTGACAATGCCGGCACCGAAATCCTGGCTCGCAAGGCCGAACTCGGCGCGCTTTTGTCGCGCGAAGAAGGCAAGACCCTGCCGGAAGGTATCGGCGAAGTCACCCGCGCCGGCCACATCTTCAAGTATTTCGCCGGCGAAGCCCTGCGCGCCCATGGTGAAGTGCTCGATTCCGTCCGTCCGGGCGTGAAGGTGGAAATCACCCGTGAACCGGTCGGCGTCATCGGCCTCATCTGCCCGTGGAACTTCCCGATCGCCATCCCGGCCTGGAAGATGGCGCCTGCCATCGCCTTCGGCAACACGGTCGTCTGCAAGCCGGCCGAACTGACACCGGGCTGCGCTTGGGAACTGGCTGATATCCTCAACCGTGCTGGCCTGCCCAAGGGCGTGCTGAACGTTGTCTTCGCTCGCGGTTCGGTTGCCGGCCCACTGCTGATCGACGGCTGCGACGCCATCTCCTTCACCGGTTCAGTCCCGACCGGCACCCGCGTCCGCGATCAGGCCGTGGCCAAGGGCAAGCGCATCCAGGCTGAAATGGGCGGCAAGAACCCCGTCGTCGTTCTGGATGATGCCGACATGACCATCGCCGTCAATTCGGTGCTGAACTCGTCCTTCTTCTCCTCCGGTCACCGCTGCACGGCCTCGTCGCGCATCATCGTCACCGAAGGCATCGCCGACAAGTTCGTTGAAGAACTGGCCAAGGCTGCCAAGGCCATCAAGGTCGGCGACTCGCGCGCTGATGGCGTCCAGATGGGGCCGATCGCTTCGCAGGAACAACTCACCATCGCCCGTGACGCGGTCGCCAAGGCCAAGGCTGAAGGCGGCGTCGTCCTCTCCGGCGGCGAAGACCTGACCTTTGGTACGCCGGGCTACTATTACGCCCCGACCCTGATCGACAAGACCACCCCGGACATGGCGATCAACCGTGAAGAAGTCTTCGGCCCGGTCGCCTCGGTCATCCGCGTCAAGGATCTGGAAGAAGCCATCAAGGTCGCCAACGACACCGAATTCGGCCTGTCGGCAGGTATCTGCACCTCGTCGCTGAAGTCGGCCGAGACCTTCAAGCGCCGTTCGGAAGCCGGCATGGTCATGGTCAACCTGCCGACCGCCGGTGTGGATTATCACGTCCCGTTCGGTGGCCGTAAGGGCTCCAGCTACGGTCCGCGCGAACAAGGCGCCTACGCGAAGGAATTCTACACCATCGTCAAGACAGCTTATCAGTTCGCCGGCTAAATTGTCCGAACACGGACAAAAATGAAAAGCGGTCCCGAAAGGGGCCGCTTTTTTGTTATGCCGCACAGCGAAAAATCGCGTTATGATGACCGTTCCTCGATCTGTCAGAAAGGCTTTCACATGTCCGCCTTCTTCCCGTGGTTAGATCCGAACAACTGGCCATCCGTGGCACCCTCCAGTCTCAGCCAGTCCATACTACCCGGCTGGTCGTTCTTCACCGTCAACGAAGGCAATTCCTCGGCGCCGGATACCGAACGCCGCATCGTGGCTCAGGACTCCTATGGCCGCCAGATCGGCCGGTTGATGGACGTGGTGGAAATTCTGGTGAAGGAGGCCGAAAAAGGCAATCCGGCACTTAAGGACGACACCTGCGTCAAGGCGCTGGACGAACTGAAAATCCGTATAGATGACGCCAAACAAGCGGCGCAAAAAGCGCGGCAGGATCGCCTGATCGAAGACCTGCTGGCCCTGAAAGACAAGGACAAGGAAAAATTCGCCGCCGTGATGGCCGCTGTCAAACCATAGCGCCACCTGCGATGATCGAATTTGATCTGAACTGATAGTTTTTGCTTGCGAAACGCGTCTGGCAGAGTCTTTATGGCGCAGCCCATATCGCTGGAAGGTTCGTCCCATGCTTGTCCACCGCTTGATCAGCCGGTCTTTCGCTGTCGCCCTCGCCTTTGGCAGCCTGTCAGGCGCAGTCCACGCCGAGGCGCTGAAACCGATCCGCATTATCCTGGCGGGCGATTCGACCATGGCGCGGAAGAGCGGTTACGGTGACGCCTTTTGCGCCCAGTTCCGCCCTGAAGTTACCTGCATTAACGCCGGACACGGCGGACGTAGTACCAAAAGCTATCGCGTTGACGGCTTCTGGGATAAGGAAGTCATGGCCGAGCTGAAACAAACCAGCAATGCCGCAGGCGCCCCCTACACCAAAACCTATGTGCTGATGCAGTTCGGCCATAATGACGGCTCTCCCAAGCCTGAACGCCACACCGATGTTCTGTGGGAGTACCCGGCCAATCTCTGGGGTTACGCAAAGGACGCCCAATCCGCCGGCGCCACCTTCGTCCTGGTCACGCCGATCTCGATGCGCAATTTCGTCGACAACCGGCTGCTGCCCGATCGTATCGCCCCGTTCGCCGCGTCGATGCAGAATGTCGCTATCGAGCATAAACTACCGCTGATCGACCTGTTCGGCGAAAGCCAGCGCGCCGTGCAGACGATGGGCAATGTCGCGGCCAATCACTATCTCGCTGGCCAGCCGGTTCCGAAAAACGTCCTCGATTCTGAAGCCAGCGGCACATCCATCCCCGCCGTCTTCACCGATGCCTCACAATCCAGCGGCAACGAGGCGCAGAAATTCGACTACACGCACATGAACCAGACGACCGGCGCCACCTTCTTCGGACGAATGGTAGCCAATCTGCTGGCCCAGACCGAACCGGATATGATCCCGTATCTGAAATAGCCCGGCGCTTCAGGCCACGATCTTCGCTTTGAAGATATCCAGTCTCAGCACCTCCACCAGCGGTTTCGGGCGGCTGTAATAATAGCCTTGCAGATACTGGCAGCCGGCCAGTTTCAGCAGCCGCGCCTGGTCCTCGGTCTCGACACCCTCGGCGGTTACCGAAATATGCAGGGCTTGGGCAATGGCGACCGTGCCGGCCACCAGGGCCGCGCCTTGCGGGTCGCGGTCCACCGTGCCGGCCAGCGACTTGTCGATCTTGATCTTGTCAAAGCGATAACGACGCAGATAGCCGATACTTGAATAACCGGTGCCGAAATCATCGAGCGCCATGGAAACACCCAAGGTTTTGAGGTTGGCGATGGCCGCCACCGCACGCTCCGGATTTTCGATCAGATAGCCCTCGGTCACTTCCAGTTCGAGACGATCGGTCGGAAAGCCGGTCTCTTCCAGCGTTTTCGCCACCTTGGCCTCCAGTTCCGGATCGCGGAACTGCGCCGGTGACAGATTGACATTCAGGCGCAGCCCCGCAACGTCCTTCAGATCCTCGCAGGCTTTTTTGAGCACGAATTGCCCCAGCGGATGGATCAGGCCACTCGTTTCCGCCACGTCGATGAACTGGTCAGGCATCATCGGCCCTTCCGGCCGGCGGGGCCAGCGCACCAGGGCCTCGACGCTGCTGATCATGCCTGTGCGGGCATCAACGATCGGCTGATAGACAACATCGAACTCACCGGCCTCCAGCCCCTTGCGGATAGCGGCCTCAATACCCGCCTTGCGCAGGCGTTCGGCGTCCAGTTGGGCGTCATAAAGCGTAATGCGGTTCTTGCCGGTGCTTTTGGATTCATACATCGCCATATCGGCGCGCCTGAACAGCTCCTGGCTGCGCACGGACTTGATATCCGCCGTGGCGATGCCGATGCTGGCGCCGACCTGGAGGCTGCGTTCGCCGATCCGCACCGGTTTGGCGAAGAAATCCAGTATGGCCTGGGCAAAATTGAGGCAGGGCTTCATGGCCTCCGGGCCGGTCAGTACCATGGCGAATTCATCGCCGCCCATGCGCGCCAGCATGGCGCCTTCGGGCAATATGCCTTTCAGCATGGCCGCGACGATCATGATCAGCTTGTCGCCGGTGGCGTGGCCGTAGATATCGTTGACCTCCTTGAAGCCATCGAGATCGAGATACACCACGGTCTTATAGACCGGACCGCGACCGGATTTCGATTTCTGCACCAGTTCGAAGAGAGCGCGGCGATTTGGCAGGCCGCTCAGGCCATCGGTCAGGGCGAAGGTACGCGCCAGTTTCTCGCTGCCGGCCAGTTTATAGAGGCTGAAGGCGCTGACCGCGACAAACAGCAGGATGATTATCGCCGCTACGCCGGCGATACGGAGGATACCGGGAAAGGCGGCGCGCGCCGCTTCGGCGCCAGGCAGGCGCGGTTGCCAGGTCAGCCGGCCCACGGCAGGACCATCCGCCCCTTTCAGGATTAAGGTCGGGGAGGCAGCGGTCTGTTCGCTGATCAGGCGCAGACCATCGATACGGAAGGTGCGCGACAGGTTTTGCAGGGTCGTGTCGGTAATATGGCGCGTCATGACCAGATAGCGGCGCTGACCGGCCTTCGCCTTGAGCGGCCCTGTCGCGGGGCGAATGAGATTGATGCCGACAATGGCCGGGCCATCGGGCGTGAGCGTCAGACCAACCGCCGGATCGCCGCCGACCTGCAAGGCTTCCCTGTGTGAAGCGAGCAGGCCCTCGAACCCATTACCGAACAGGGTCACATCCTTGCCGATCATCGGCTTGTCGCGGTAATAGCCCCACAGGACGCGATGATTTTCGTCGAGAATGAAGGTGCCGTCATAGGTGTGGCCGTCGTTTGAGACGGCTCCCCAGGTATAGTAGAGCCACTTGTCATCGAGTGCAGGCCGGTAGGTTTCTGTCGAGGCGTCATCCCAGACGGCATTATCGGCCAGCACGGCGGTGATGGTGTTGACGGAGGTATCCACCGCCGCCTGAACGGCTTCCGTCGAACGGTGCGTATCGATCTCATTGGTGCGCGCCGTAATGATGGCCAACGAGGAATACAGCAACGCCATAACCGCGACCAGCAAACCAATGCCCGCGGCAAAAACCAGTGTAAACAGGGTGCGCGCCCTGAACGCGCTGACCCACTGCAACAGCTTCTGCATATTGCTCACCCCTTTTGAGGCGGGCAAGATACAACGAAAGCGTGAATTTCTTACTTACAAACGGTAGCCTGTTCCTAGGCCTGTTCCACCTTGAGCACTTCACCCTCCGGCGCGCCGCGATGCAGGCGATCCGGCAGGGGCTGGCTTTCGGGGATGAACTCCATTGCCACCGAATTCAGGCAATAGCGCAGGCCGGTCGGGCGCGGGCCATCCTCGAACACATGGCCGAGATGGGAATCGCAGCGCGCACACCGGATTTCGATCCGCGTCATGCCGTGCGAACGATCGACGATATTGCGGATGTGGTCCTTGTCTATGCCCTGGTAAAAGCTCGGCCAGCCCGAACCGGAATGGAACTTGGCGTGGCTGTCGAACAACGGCAGGTCGCACAGATTGCAGACATAGGTGCCTTCTTCCTCGTATTCGTCGAACTTGCCACAGAAGGCCGGTTCAGTGCCCGAATTGAGCAGGATGCGGCGCGCTTCCGGATCGAGGCGGGCAGCCAGTTCTTCCTTTTGTTCGGACGTTGGCGGGGTAAGGTCGAAACCGAGGGCGGACTTATTCACGGAGGTTTGGGTCATTAGTATCTCCTTCAGCCCTTATATACGCTTTCTTCGCCCCACCAGTTACGATTATCACGAAACTTTTTACGGAAATCCGCCCACTGCGCCGCCGATTGCTCGAAAATATGCAGGTCGTGACGCACACCGTCTTTCAACGCATGATCCTTCAGCACGCCGACCTGACGATAACCGTTGAAGGCCTGCAAACGCACGGTCCGGTCATTCCAGGCCACCACATGGTTGACGATCTTGTGCAGGCCCATGGTGAAAAAGGCGTGGTTGAGCGTGCCGACAAAATTATAGATGGTGAGTTCCTTCGGCGCCGTGACATCGCCGATATAGACGCCGATCTCGCCAATGCCTGAATGCCTGTCAGTGATGGTAATCGAGGCATAGCCGACATCGCGGCCTTCGATTTGAATAATACAGTGCTGGTAGTCACCGCGGGCATTACAGCGTTCGATCCACTGCCTCTGGCGCTCGATATCACAGGGTATATCGGTCAGCATATATTGCGTAATGTGCGGGGACGTGCGCCAATCGAGCAGCACGCTGGCGTCGTCGGTTACAACCGGGCGATAGGACAGGAAATCATACATTCAGCAAGGCCTCCACGATGCGTTTCGGTCCCTGACCATCGACCAGCGCATGGGCCACCGCAGCGATTTCGGCGCGTCGTTCCGAATCTGCCATCAGTGCTTTCACGCGCGCGCCGAGATCACCCGGCAGGCCGTCCCGCGCATCGATTACCGGAAAGGGACAAGCCTTAAGCGCCGCCGCCTGATTGTCATAGACCACCAAAACCAGGGCCGACAATCCCATCGCGGCCACCTCGCCGACACTGCCGCCGGCGGCGGTAATCACCAGATCGCTGCCGGTCAGCACATCGGCCACGCTGTCTGGTGAGCTAAACACCCGAATGCGCTCATATTTTCGCTCCATCACCAGCAGATTATCCGTGTGCTGATTGGCCGGTCCGGCTATGATACGGATATTGGTACCCGGAACCGCATCGTGCATTATTTCCGCGCAACGTCCTGTCAATTGCGTCGGGTCGCTGCCGCCGAACATGATCGCTATGGTATCCGTTTCCCCCACTGGCGGTTGGGCGGAAAATTCTTTGCGGATCAGGGCAAAATCGGCGCCCAGCATTAGTTTGGCACGCGTCTTTCGTTCATAATCCGTGGCGCGTGCCGCCTGCGCCGGATTGATGAGCAGCTCGCAATCGAAGCGTTCCAACGCATTGAGATCATCAATCACCGCCACGCGCACGGCATATCTCTGGAGGGCGATATAGTCTTCGGTCGCGGCGTAGCTGTCGATCAGCAGCCAGTCTTCGCGCGTTAAGTCCAGCTCGCTCATCGCCATGAAATCAGCGGTGCCGCCCAGAGAACCATCAATAGCGATACAGTGCGCACCGATACTGTCCAGACGCGCTTTCACCGCTTCACCGATTTCATTGAGCATGAAGGTTACGTCAATGCCCCGGCCTCGCGCTTCTTCGGCAATAGCGAAGCAGCGCATGAAATGACCCATGCCGATCTGCGGCGACGCCTCGGTCCGGATGAACAGTCGCATGGTCACGCCACCCGGATAATATCGTGAACGGCTGGGACCTCGGTTTGCCAGACCGTCGTCGCCCAAGACCAACCGACACCAAAACCACACAGTAACAGGGATAACTCTTTCTGCGGTCGGATCTTGTTCAGATGATCGCACAGGGCCAGAGGGATCGAGGTGGAAGACGTATTGCCGAAATCGCGCACCGCATAGACCAGCTGATCGTCCCGCGCCTTGATCTTTTGGCCAAGCGTTCTGATCATCATGGCGTTGGCCTGATGCAGGACAACATGATCGATTTCACCGATAGCCCGCCCCGCAGTCATCAGGGTACGCTCAATGGACGGCGCGACTTGCTTGAGCGAGAAGGCCATGACCTGGGTGCCGTCCATGAAGAGTTCAGGCTTGCCGGGTTCGGCCAGGCCACCGGTTCTGGAGATCAGGTAAGGCGCGCCGGAACCGTCCGAGCCCAGGTCAAAAGAAATTGCTCCGTCTTCGGATAATTCCAGAGCCGTCACCGCCACAGCGTCACCGAACAGTGGCGCCAAGGCGCGATTGGAGTCCAAAATCATATGGGTGGTGATATCTCCACATACCAATAACGCCCGAAATATGCCGCCGGACGCCATCATCGCATTGGCGACGGAAAGCCCGTAGACATAGCCCGAACAACCGAGGCTCAGATCGAAGGCCGCCGTCTCTTTTGCCAATCCGAGGGCGTTCTGCATGACACAGGCCGTGCTCGGCAGCGGATAGTCCGGCGTTTGCGTGACGACGATCAGCAGGCCGATAGTTTCGCGCGCCCAGTTAAGCTTTTCCAACAGGACTTCCGCCGCTGCTATGCCTAACTGGCTGACCGTATGCCGATCGGCGACCGGCCGGCGCTCGATACCTGTGGCGGCGATAATCTTGGCCATGACCTCTGCGCCGAAGCTGGCCGCCAGATCGGCATTCTCGCTGACAGCCTCCGGCAGAGCGGTAACGATCCCACATAGTTTCGGCGCTTTGGCGGTGAATGTGACCATTATGTCGTCAGGCCTCCGTCAACGACAAGAGTCTGTCCGGTGATAAAACCAGCGTCCTCCGACAGCAGAAAACGCACCAGATGAACGATATCGGTCAGTTCGCATAATCGGCCCAGCGGTGTGCGCCGGACGATCTGGTCGAGCTGCTTGTCGTCCAGACCTTCCGAAAGCTGGGTCTTCATATAGCCCGGTGCCACCGAATTGACGGTAATACCGACGCGCCCGACCTCACGTGACAGGGCGCGCGAAAAACCATCCAGACCCGCCTTCGAAGCAGCATAAGCCGACAGGCCGGTATAGCCGCGCAAGCCGGTGATCGAGGAAATATTGATGATCCGCCCCGACTTGCGCGTCTTCATCATCTGACGCAAGGCCGCCCGTGCCAGACAGATGGCGCCAGTCAGATTGACCTGCAATACGCGCTCAATATCGTTGACCGGCAAGGTGGAGAGAATGCCCTCGACCGACATGCCGGCATTATTGACCACGCCCCACAGGCGCTGGCCGTCAAAGGCCTTAACCGCCGCCGCAACGAAACCTTCGATCGCGGCCATATCCGCCATATCGACGGCCATCCAAAAGAACTTGTCGCCATGGACGTCTTTCAGTGCCTGCAAATCCTCACCAAAGGTCGTGCTGCATCCGGCCACGCCGTAGCCCTGCGCCAGCATATCACGCGCCATGGCGAGCCCCAGCCCGCGGCTGACGCCACTGACCAGCAGCCATTTATGCGGCACCTCATTCATGACACCCTCGATTTCTTGCCGGTGGCGCCCATTTCGATCCGGTCGACAAATCGCAGGCTGACCGGACGTTGCGCCCGCGGCAGACCTTGCAAGTGTGCCTTGATTTGCGCTTCATCCAAACTCGAATCTGGCAAACCCGAATCTGATTTACGCACGATATCAGCCACCAGCACATGACCCGTAATCGGGTTAGGTTTCGGCGAAACCCGAACCTCCTGTATGAGCGGAAGCTGCAACAGGTAGGCTTCCACGGTTTCTGGGTAGACCTTGACGCCACCGACATTGACCATGGCGTCCGCTCGTCCTCGAAACAGCACACGATCATCGACAATTTCCACCACATCGCCGGTATCGATCCCGCCGACCGTCAAGATACTGTTTTCCGAGATAGCCAAACGGTCCTTCAGCATTGTCACAGGAAAACCGGCGCGACCATCGTTGACCGAAAATATGCGCCCAAGCTCAGTTGTGGCGTAGATATGCCTGATCATGGCGTTGGGAAACCGCGCCGCCACAGCGTCCAGTATGGCCTGATCAGACGCCTCACCGCCCAGGGTAACGCTTTTGAGATCGAGCGGTCGGTCGCCCAGCGCCATCAGGAAGGCGCGCCAGAAGGTCGGTGTACCGGAAATATGCGTGACCTGTTCGGCTACCGCCAGATCAGACATGATGGAAACATCAGCGCCATAGGGCGGCACGACCAGCGTGTGTTCGCCCGTCAGCGCTGACAGAATGACCTGTAAACCAGCAAAGCTGCCTGGATTGAAGGTCAGCAACCAGCGCGCGGGCGCATTGCCCGGTTTCAGCTTTTCGGTCAGTTGATCGAGCGTCGTGACCACCCATTTCGGGCGGCCGGTCGTGCCGGATGTTTGCAGACCTACGTGCGGCGTTTTACCGTTTCCGACATGCGGAGCAGGCTCGTCATTCGCTTCCCTGACCAGCCATGTATCGCCGGAAAGGATCGCGCCCACGATACCCGCGACACCGGCTTTTGATACATCGATTACGCCGGCATGGCCACGCGGCAGATCCGCCAGACTCCAGGTCCGTCCGCCTTCGATCAGGGTAAAGGCGCGGTCCGCCATCTCAGCCGCCGAACAGGGCGGCAAGTTCGCCGGCCGTGTGGAAGAGGACAAAGCCGTTGGCAAAGGGTGTCAGGCCGGTCTTTTCTTCCAGCGCGACAATCAAAGTGGCCAGGTCGAGACTGTCGATATCGAGCGGGCCATTGAGCATAAGCGTATCGGCGGTGATATCGCCGGTCGCCGCCGCGCCTTTGTCAGTCAGGATTTGCGTCAGTTCTTCACGGATCAGATTGAGGCTGTTCACGGCAGGAATTCCTTGAGATGGACGATGACGGCGGCAGGCGCCTCCATATGCGGCAGATGTCCGGCGCCTTTTATCACATGCACCGGCGCGGATTTGGGCAGGCGATGCGCCGCCGGCATCGGGATCAGGCGGTCATGATCGCCCCACAGAATCTGGAGCGGGCAGGTCACGCGGCTCCAGTCAAAACCTTCGGGCGAGAGCGCCAATCCGTAAACTTTCGCATTGCCCAGTAAAGCCTTCAGGGAGTCATTGCGCGCCGGATCGGCGGCAGCATTCAGTAGAGAAGCCGTCAGGGAAGCGCCGAGCGATTGCCCCTTCGGCCCCAGCAGATGATGGGCCAGCGCTTCCGCATCATGATTGTTCAGGAAGGCGTCCAGAGTGTCATGATGAAATTCGCCACCGAGCCCGGCGGGCGAGATCAGCGACAGCGATTTGACCCGTTTCGCATGGCTGACCGCGAATCCCAATGCGATCTTGGCGCCCATCGAATGACCGATGATATGGCCGGAATCAATGCCAAGGACGTCAAAGGCTTCATCGAGCCACTTGGTCATAAAGGCGAGATCAGCCGCCCCGACATCCGGTGTGCTGCGGCCATGTCCTGGCAAATCGACCGCCACCAGACGGTATTTCGCGGCCAAGGGCACCAGGCAGAAATACCACGTCAGCAGATCGGCGCCGAAACCGTGGACGAACACCACCGTCTCGCCTGTCGGATTGCCCATTTCGAGGTAACCGAGCGGCCCGTGATTATGCATTTCGCTGACCGACAACGATATCTTGCGCGACTGCTTTATGGGCGTTTGCGCGTTCACGCCAAAAACCCTCCGTCTACGGACAATATAGAACCGGTAATCCACCGCGAGGTATCCGCCAGCAGAAAGGCAATGGCTGCGGCGACATCATCCGGACGCCCCAAGCCCAGCGGATGCATATCGACGACGCGCTGGAAATTCTCTTCTGAAAGGATGGTGCGAAACTGATCCGACATCGGCGTATCGACCATGGCGGGCGCCACGGCATTGACACGCACGCCATCGCGCACCAGTTCGACACCAAGGCCTTTTACCGCCGAAACAATGCCCCCCTTCGAGGCTGCATAGACGACATTGCCTGGCGCGGTACGCAACGCCGCCGAAGACGAACAATAGACCAATGAGGCGGGAGTTCCGTGGCAGGCCTTGAGCCGGAAGGCCTGCGCCAGCATCAGGGCGGCGCCAAGATTTTGCGTCAAGACGGCCATGACGAATTCCGGCTTCACCGCCTGGATAGGGCGTGTGGCCTGAACGCCGGCGCAATGGGCGATGCCGTTAAGCGGACCGATCTCGGCGCACAGCGTTTTTAGCCATGGCACTATGGCGTCAAGGTCGGCAAGATCGAACAGGCGGCCCACATGGCCTTTGCCTTCCAACTCAGCCATGACCTGATCAAGGCGTTCCTGATTACGGCCGGAAGCGACAACGCGCGCGCCAAGCTTCGACAGATAGATGGCCGTGGCCTTGCCGATGCCGCTTGTGGCACCTGTAACCAGGATCGTCCGCCCCTCAAGAGACATGGGATTGAACGTCATCGAGCACCCTCCATTCGCCTGGCATAAGCTTTCTGGAAATGGGCGATCCGGCCTTCCAGTTCTCCCAGCAGAGGCGGGCGTTGCGGCGGGGCGGCGCGCGTGCCCAGTTGGGCGATGGCGCAGATATCGCGGTCTTCGTTACGCACCTGTTCCGAGAAGCTTTTCAGACTGTCGATCACCATGCCGCGTGCCGCCCGGCCATTGTTTTTAGCCAGCCATGAGGTCGAATGGATGCACAAGGTCTGCGGTCCGGTCGGCTCGAAAGTCTGGAAGGTCAGGAAGGCGCCCGCCGAAAAGGTGACGACGATATTGGGGAAGATCAGGAAGTTGCCGTACTGCGGATAGCGGTCGGAGGGCTCCAGTTTGATGCTCTTCGACACCTGCCCCCACCACTTCAGCGAGCGCTCTTTCAAGTTGCCGACATAGCGACTGTGATCGGCATCCGTCGAGATTTGCAAGTCGATGCTCAGGATCAGGCCGAAACTCTCCGCATGGACCAGCGGCACATGATAGCCCTCAGCGGCATTATCCATGCCCAGCTTCCAGTTGGCCGCCCAGTCATAGCTTTCCTGCTCGAAATGATCCGGACAGACTTCGCTGACGTGTTTCAGATCGTCATAAAAGCTGCCAAGAAACTCAGCCAGCGAAGGACCGCCCGACTTCATCCGTACAAAGACGAAATGGCCAACTGTCTCCAGTTCATAGGCTTCCAGCGAGAGCTTAAGCTTATCCGCCTCATCGAAACCGAAACTCTGCTTGTTCAGCGGAATACCAATCGGTTTTCCGGCGCCATCATAGGTCCAGCCGTGATAAGGGCATTGCAGGACGCGGTTGCCCTTGCCGCACTGGATCTTCGAGAAACGGTGCGAGCAGACATTGCGGAAGGCCTTCAGTTCACCGCCGAAATTCTGCACCACGATCGAATGCGGGCCGATTTGCGCGGTAATGAAGTCCTTGTCGTTCTGCAGGTCATGCACAAAACCGACGCACAGCCATGACGGCCTGAACACATGCTCGATCTCGGCGGCGAGGACATCCTCGCGCCAGTAATGATCCGCCGGTATCTGGCCAAGCCGCTCCTGATACATCAGGCCAATTCCACCACTTGCGGCGCTGGCATCGGACCAACCGTCATCTTGATGGCGCTCCACGACCAGCCGACACCGAAGCCCATCATGACAAGACTTTGCGGTGTGTCGAACTTATCGGCCAGTCTGGCGGCGATGGTCAGCGGGATCGAGGCCGAGGAGGTATTGCCGTAGGTTTCCATGGCCACCGGCACCTTGTCTTCCGGCAGGCCCGATTTCTTGCGCAGGTGATTGAGCATGAAGACATTGGCCTGATGAAACAGGACATAATCGACATCATCAATCGTCGCATTGGCCGTTTCAAAGATCGACTTGACCAGTGGCGGCACGTTCTTCAGCGTGAAATTGAAGACCTCGGTGCCATTCAGGTGCAGGCGCGACTTGCGATACAGTTCTTCCGCGCGTTCCGGGCTGTGAGGTTCTTTCAGCGGCAGCAATGGATGCTTCAAACCACCGGCTTCGACCATGATGTGCGGCGCGCCGGAACCATCGGTGCCAAAGACACCATACATTTCATCCGCCTGCGGATTAATTTCCAGCGCCGTGGCCGAACCTGCGTCGCCGAACAGCGGGATGGTAGCACGGTCGCCTTCCAGAAGCTTGGATGTGGAGACATCGCCGGCCAGAACCAGGGCCCGCGCCGGACGGCCGGAAACCTTCAGGGTCTGCATCAGCGAAGCCGCCGTCCACAAGCCGTAGGCATAGCCGGAGCAACCGAGATTGATATCGAAGGCGAGACAGGAGCCCAGGCCCAGGCGCGATTGCAGGGCGCAGGCCGTGGCCGGAATGACGAAATCAGCGCTCTGTGTCACCATGATCAGCACATCGATCGAGTCACGCGCCCAGCCCAGTTCATCGAGCAGCCCGTCAGCAGCTTTCTGGCACAGGTCGGAGGTCAGTATATCCGGGCGGGCGATATGGCGCGAACGGACACCGATCGAACCCATCAGGCGTTCGCGTTCGGCTTCTTCAGGGATCAGGTTTTCGGCGGCCAGATCTCGCGTCTCGGCCGGTACGCAGGCGCGAATGCCGCGGATACTGACGCCCTTCATTGTCGCTTCGGTCATGTCCGGCACCTTAAATTACGCCACGCTTATCGGTGATTCGCGCATAGCAAACCAATCACAACCCTGCGCATGGACCCTTTAAGGGATTATTGACGGAATCGGCCTTTATTAACCTGTATTTCAGGAGTACCCCATGGATAAGTCCGCCTTCTTCGCCGCCGTCGCCGAAATCCTGGAAGCCGATCCGTCGGGCCTGACCGGTGCCGAGCAGATCAACGACGTCGGTAACTGGGACAGCTTGTCGGTCATCTCCTTCGTCGCCATGGTGGATAGCGACATGGACCAAATCGTTGATGGCGAACAGCTCAAGGGCGCCAAGACACTGAACGATCTGGCGGCTCTGGTCGGTCTGTAAATGACTATGAAACGCGTCGCCATTATTCCGGCGCGCGGCGGCTCGAAACGCATTCCGCGCAAAAATATCAAGCCGTTCTTCGGCCAGCCGATGATCAGCTATTCGATCCGGGCGGCGCAAGAATCCGGCCTGTTCGATAGCGTAGTGGTCTCGACCGATGACGAAGAGATTGCCGATGTGGCGCGATCGTTTGGCGCCGATATCCCCTTTATGCGTCCGCCCAGCCTCGCCGACGATCATGCCGGCACCGGCGCTGTCGTTATTCACGCGTTGGAATGGTTCTCAAAAAATGGAATTGAATATGATGCCGCCTGCTGCATCTATGCCACCGCCCCCCTGCTTGATCCGGATCGCCTGAAAGAGGGCTGGGACAAGCTGCAAGGCAAGCGCTTCGCCTTCAGCGTCACCTCGTTTCCGTTCCCCATTCAGCGCGCCCTGAAACAGACCGCTGATGGCAGCGTCGATATGTTCTGGCCGGAAAACCTGACCAAACGCTCGCAGGATCTGGAGCCAGCCTATCACGACGCCGCGCAGTTTTACTGGGGCTGGACGGACGCCTGGCTGAACGGCGAAATCGCCTTTTCGCCTATTTCCGCGCCCGTCATTTTGCTGCGCACGCAAGTCGTCGATATCGATACGCCGGAAGACTGGGAAGTAGCGGAAGTAACCTATCGGGTTCTGAAAGGCTAATATTCCGTCTCGCCGCCGCCCTGCGCAAAGCCCGGCAGGCGCAAATTGTAACGGATCGCGCAGGCCCGCAACGCCACGCCGGCAAAGAAACCGATCAGCGCCGCCAGCCAGAAATCCGCCCCCATCAGTTTCAGGACCGCGAATACGCCTGCGCTCAAGAGCGCCGCCGTTACGTAGATTTCCCGGCTCATCAGCAGGTTGGGTTCGCCCGCCAGCACATCGCGGATCACGCCGCCGAAACAGGCGGTCAGAACGCCCATGATGATCGCCGAAAAGGGATGGACGCCCAGCCCCATGGCCTTGGCCGTGCCCACCACCGAGTAAGCCGCCAGCCCGATGGCATCGAGCCACAATAGCGCCCGAAAGCGCCAGCCGCGTTTGGCGAAGACCCAGACCGCCACGGCGGCCACCAGACAGGCCATGACGTAGCCCGGCCTCTGCACCCAGAAAACCGGCGCGCCGATCAGCAGGTCGCGCAGAGTGCCACCACCGACGCCGGTAATAGCGGCAAAGAAACCGAAGGTGACGATATCCTGACGACTGCGCGCCGCCGCCAGTGCCCCGGTCATGGCGAATATGGCCACGGCGGCATAATCCAGCCAGAATAAGGCCAGAGAAATCTGGGCAGTCAGTGAAACAGGCGCGGTCAGGGTATCCATGACCGCGCCTTAGCATTTTCGCTTAAGCCTTACCAGCGGCGACCATAGCCATAGGGCCGGCCGCGATAGTGATGGTAGCCATAGCCATAGCCGGGGCTGGTCGAGAAAAAGACCGTGGTATAGCCGCGTGGCGGCGCTGGCGGGGCGTAATAGCCATCATCATAGCCATAATAGGCATTCTGATAACACTGGACGCTGTCAGAACCCACGGCATTGCCGAGCATCCCGCCCACCAAGGCGCCGCCAACGGTATTGCCGCCACGGTTCCAGCGATTGGACAGGCCGTTGCCGACCATGCCGCCGATCACAGCGCCAACGATCGTGCCGGTGGCGCGGGCACTGGCCTGACGCTGGTAGCAGTAACCGGCTGGTTCACGGCCCGCGCTTGCCGGCGGCAGGCCATTATCGCGCGCCTGATCGGCACGCCCCTGCTCATAGGCTTGACGCAATTCCGTCTGGCTATAGGGACGCAAGTTTGGGGCCGATGGGGCATCGCTCTGGGCATCCGCCTGTGTCTGCGTGTCGGTATTTTGAGTGTTGTCTTGCGCCATTGCCGGCTGAACCAGCATCAGGGCTGCGCCCGCCACTAGCCAGATTTTTGGGCAGGTCTTTGTGATCAGGGATTTCATGTACGCTTTACTCCGCTCTGTAGGTTCTTTCTTACCTCAAAATTATGTCCGGCGCATGGCCAAAGTCTTGACCGCGCCTTGACATGGGTTCAAGCCTTTCGACCATACAGGAGCGTAGCATATGTCAGAAATGAAACCCGTCATTGCCCTTCACGCCGCTCACCGTGACGATATCGGCGATCTGGTGACGCGCCGGCCAGTGCCTTCACGGCAACTGAACAATATCGGCGCTTTTCTGTTTCTCAACCATCATGGTCCGCAGACCTATGCGCCGAATAATCGCGGCCTGCCCTTCGGTCCGCATCCGCATCGCGGTTTCGAGACCGTCACCTTCATTCTCGAAGGCGACCTGGCGCACCGCGATACCGGCGGGCACGAGAGCATCATTCACGCCGGCGGCGTGCAGTGGATGACGGCTGGCAGCGGTCTGGTGCATGAAGAGGTGTCTCCGGAAGCCTTCAAGCGTGCCGGCGGGCCGATGGAGATTTTGCAGTTGTGGGTCAATCTGCCGGCGCGGCTGAAAATGACCGCCCCGCGCTATACCGGCGTACAAAAACCCGAAATCCCGACCATCGAGGCCGACGGCATGACGCTCAACCTGATTTCCGGCCACTGGCGCGGCATGGATGGACCAATTGAGTCCCTGACCGGCGTTTTCATGACCACGCTGGAACTGAAAACCGGCGGCCGGATCAGCTTTGACGGTCTCGAAAGGCGTGATGTGTTTCTGTATGTCGTCCGTGGCGATCTGGCGGTCAATGGCGTCGATGTGCCGCACTGGAATCTGGTCGAGTTCGGCAATGGCGGGCTGATCGATATCGAGGCGGTCAAGGACAGTGTCGTGCTGTTCGGTCATGCCGAGCCGATCAACGAGCCGATCGTGGCGCATGGGCCGTTTGTAATGAATACGGTGCAGGAAATCCACCAGGCCTATGCCGATTATCAGGCGGGGAAGTTTGGGATGCCTGAATGACCCGCATCGACCTTGTAAAGCTGATTAAAAGGCGGGAAATTTGCCATCCAAGCCGCCTTAAGAGCTTAACCGCTGCCGGACAGGAATTACGAATTGTATTTGAGGGCTACCCTTGGTGGCGCGCTCATAACGTCGATTACCTTGACGGCTTCATCACATTCATTTTCAAAGATACAGATGGGTTTCTTGATTTAAGGTTCGTGCAGGATTGTGGAAACGACGAAGCCGATGAAGTGCTCGAAGATTTTTCCATCGTCCGGATTAAGGCGGGGGACTGGGCAGATACGCCCTGCTTTTCCATTTTTGGTCAAGCACCACTGCCTGATCCAAAGGGCCTATATGAACGGCTCCATGCTCAACTTCAAAAGCTGCAAAGCTATAAGAAGGCAAGAGACTTCTTAAACTGCCCTCCCGGAAAACTTAGCCGCTTTGTGGAATTAACAAATGCTTCTGCTTATCTGTTAGCTAGAGTTCCAAAAAGTCTTTGCGAATTTATATGCGTCGATCTGAAAGCTCAGGGCGTTCCCTTTAATATCGTTGGAAAAGAAACGCATCGGGACGGACTGATCGTTCGTTGGCAAGATACTACATTCGGGTGTCAGACCGCTTATGCCGAGTTCGACTAACTAATCATCTCCATCGCCAGCGGCTCACCCCGCGAGATATCGCGGCTCGCTGTCTTGCCGATCACATTCCACAACTGCGACGGCGGCAGGCCCAGACCCGGACGGATCGAGCGAATATTGTTCGTCGTCAACACCTCGCCGGCCTTGATATCCTGCACCACATAGAGCGAGCGGCGGAAGGTTTTCGAACCCTGCTCCGTGCCCAAGGTCTCGTAATGGACGCGGCCGAGCGCCTTCCAGGCATCCTTGCAGTCGCGCACCAGGACGGTGAATTCCGCCGGCTCCAGCGAGAAACCGGAATCCGGCCCGCCATCCGCCCGCGCCAATGTAAAATGCTTCTCGATCACGCAACCGCCCAGCGCTACCGAAGCCACCGAGGCGGCCGTACCGAAGGTATGATCGGACAGACCGGAGACGCAGCCGAATTTGCGGCCAAGGTCGGGCACGGTGCGGACATTGGCGTCGGCGATATTGGCCGGATATTCCGACACACAATGCAGCAGGATAAGCTCGCCGGAACCGAACTTGCGCGCGGTCTGCACGGCCGCATCGATCTCGCTCGCATTGGCCATACCAGTGGACATGATCATTGGCTTGCCCTGCTGCGCCACATAGGCCACCAGCGGCAGGTCGACCAGTTCGAACGAGGCGATCTTGTAAGCTGGTGCCACCAGACCTTCCAGCAGATCGACGGCGGCATTATCGAACGGCGAGGAAAACATAGTCACGCCGTGCTGTTTCGCTCGCTCGAAAAGCGCCGGATGCCAGTCCCATGGCGTATGCGCTTCCTGATAGAGGTCATACAGCGAATAGCCGTCCCACAGTCCGCCCTTGAGCTGAAACTCCGGCCGGTCGGACTGCATGGTGATGGTGTCGGCGGTATAGGTCTGGAGCTTGATGGCGTCGCAGCCGGTCTCGGCCGCCGCATCGATCATTTTCAGCGCGCGATCGAGCGAGCCGTTATGATTGCCCGACAGTTCGCAGATGATATAGGGCTCGTGATCGGCGCCAATCTTGCGCCCGGCAATCGTGACTTCAAGACTCATAACACTTCACTCATAAAACGTCTTCTAGGGCAGCTATGACACGCGCGGGGTCGTCATTCGCCATATCAGCATAGAGCGGTAAAGAGAGTGTGTTCTGGTAGAAGCGATCAGCGCCCGGCAGGTCGCGCTGAGCCAAAGCCTTCGTCTGCCAATACGGCTGGCGATGGACCGGCGCATAATGGACCTGCGTGCCGATGCCGCGATCTCGCAGACCGGCCATGACGGCGGCGCGCGTGGTGCCCACCGCGGCGAAATCGATATTGACCGCAAACAGGTGGAAGACGGTATCGTTCGCCGAAGACTTCCAGTTTACCGGAATATTCGCTGCCGCCAGCGCATCCTGATAGGCCTTTATCAGCGTTTTGCGACGGGTGGCAAAATCCGGCAAGCGCTTCAGCTGCGACAGGCCCAGCGCGCAATTGATATCCGGCAGACGGTAATTATAGCCGAGGCAATGCTGCTCATAGACCCACGGCCCTGTATCACCCTCGCCATCGTAGCGCAGGCCGACAAAATGTGCTGGATCACGTTCGATGCCGTGCGAGCGCAGCTTGCGTAACTGATGGGCCAGCACCGGATCATTGGTGGTGATCGCCCCGCCTTCACCGGTGGTCAGGGTCTTGACCGGGTGGAAGGAGAAACAGGCCGCCGTCGAGCCTTTACAAGACCCAACCGGCCCCTGCGGCCCCACCGTGCCGATGGCGTGGCAGGCGTCCTCAATCACGAAAGAGCCATGCTCCTCACAGATTTCCCGTATATGACTGAGATCGACCGGCCGGCCAGCATAATGCACCGGAATGACACCGCCCAGACGATGGCCGTGATAATCACGCTCAAGCGTTTTCAGCGCGTCATCGAAGCTGTCATCGGTCATCAGTCCGGTGACCGGATCAACGTCGGCGAAGATCACCGGCGCGCCGCAATAGGCGACGCAATTGGCCGAGGCCGCAAAGGTGATGGCCGGCACGATAACGGCGCAGCGTGGCGACAATTCCTCGCTCATCACCGCCAGATGCAGGGCCGCGGTGCCGTTGGAGACCACCACGGCTTCCTTCGCGCCCACCGTTTCGGCAAATGCCTTTTCGAAGCGCTCGACCATCGGGCCGGTGGTCAGGAAATCGGATCGCAGGGTTTCGACCACAGCCTCGATATCGGCCTCGCTGATCGACTGGCGGCCATAGGGGAGAAAGGTCATCTCATCACCTTTTTACAAACGCTCACCCCAGATAGGCCTTCATCATAGCCTTGATGCCGTCCGCGTCCAGACGTTCTTCATTATTGTCCGAGGCATAGAAAAAGCCTTCCGCTACCTTCTTGATGCCGCGCACTTTTGAGAAGCTTTTGCGGGTATATTCGGCGAATTCCGGTTCGATAACGTAGCGGTCGTCCAGTTCAAAGGTCGAACGGGCATCATCGGCCGAAATCATCATCTCGTGCAGCTTTTCGCCGGGGCGAATACCGATGACGGATTGTTTGGCTTTCGGCGCCATGGCTGTCGCCAGATCGGTGACCAGCGTGGCCGGAATCTTCGGCACGAAAATCTCACCGCCCTGGGTCAGTTCCATGCACGAGAGCACAAAGGCCACGCCCTGATCGAGCGAAATCCAGAAGCGCGTCATGCGCGGATCAGTGATCGGCAGTTCGCTGGCGCCCTTTTCCAGCAGGCGTTTGAAAAACGGCACCACAGAGCCGCGCGAACCGACGACATTGCCATAGCGCACCACGCAGAAGCGTGTGCCGATATCACCGGACATATTATTGGCGGCGACGAAGATCTTATCCGAGGCCAGCTTGGTGGCGCCATAGAGATTGATCGGCGAACAGGCCTTGTCGGTCGAAAGCGCCACCACCTGTTTGACGTGCGTGGCAAAGGCGGCGGCCACGACATTTTCGGCGCCGTTGATATTGGTGGCGATGCATTCAGAAGGGTTATATTCCGCCGCCGGCACCTGTTTCAGCGCGGCGGCATGGATGACGATATCCACCCCGCGGAAGGCCATCACCAGGCGCTCACGGTCGCGCACATCGCCGAGAAAGAAGCGCAGTTTGGAGAGTTGCAGCTTGTCGAAGCGCTCCTCCAGCTCGTTTTTCATCTCATACTGCTTGAGTTCATCACGAGACAGGATGATCACCTTGCGTGGATCGTAATTCTCCAGCAGGGTCTGCACCATGCGGCGGCCAAAGGAGCCGGTGCCGCCGGTAATCAGCACGACCTTGTTCTTGACCGGGTCGGTTTGCGGCGAAAAGTCACGATGAAGAAGCTCAGTCATGCAGCCCTGCGGTACGAAAGCCGGACACTACCCGTCCGTGGGCCGCATGTTGCCTTGGCCCGGTTAAGGGGGCGTTAACCATGACTGTTAATGCCGGTTAACCACCCGTGTAGCCGCCAATGACCGGCAGGATTTCGCCGGTAATGTAGCTGGACATCTGCGCCGACGCCAAAAAGACATAGGCCGGGGCCAGTTCTTCCGGCTGAGCGGGGCGTTTCATGGCGGTCTGCGCACCAAACTGCGTCACCTGCTCGGCCTGTTTATCGGCCGGATTGAGCGGCGTCCAGACCGGTCCCGGCGCCACCGCATTGACACGAATGCCACGCTCGATCAACTGGCCGGAGAGCGCCCGCGTAAAGGCATGAATGCCGCCCTTGGTCATCGAATAATCAACCAGCATGGGGCTGCCTTCAATGCCGGTGACCGAGCCGGTATTCACGATCACGCCGCCATAGGGCAGATGTTCGACCGCCGCCTGCGCCATCTGGAAATAGCCATAGAGATTGGTTTTCAGCGTCTTGTCGAACTGCACCTCGGTAATGTCCTCGAACTTCGCATGAAGCTGGAAAGCGGCGTTATTGACGAGGATATCGAGCTTGCCAAACATGGCGACCGTATGCGCCACGGCATCGCGGGCAAAGGCACGATCCGATACGTCGCCGGCGATCAGCAGGCAACGCTGCCCCTCCGCCTCGATCAGGCTGCGAGTCAGTTCGGCATCCTCGTGCTCATCGAGAAACACGATGGCGACATCGGCGCCTTCACGGGCATAGAGAATAGCAACCGAACGGCCGATACCGGAATCGCCGCCGGTAATCAGCGCCACCTTTCCCTCCAGCTTGCCGGACCCCTTATAATAAGGCGCGTCATAAAGTGGTTTCAGCTCCATATCGGCTTCGCTGCCCGGTTTATCGAGCGTCTGTTTCGGCAATGGCGGTTCGGGATATTTGCGTGCGCCGGCCTGCATGGCCTTTTCCGACTTTTCCAGCGGATGGCTTTTGTCGGTCTGCCGGCGTTCCGTCTGCAAAGCACGCTGGACGGCGGCGGTATCTTCCGCCTCTTCCTGATAGTCGAGCGGTGTCATGATCATCACCTGGCTAATAGCTGAAGCCCCAGCTACTAATAAGACCCTGTGAATATCAAAAATCGATTAGGCGATGGACCGGCGGCGCCATACATCACGTAAGGCCCATATATCTTTTAAGGCCTGGGGGATAAGCCACCATGGCTCGATGAAGTAACGTTCGAACAGGCGTTTCGGCTCATGGAAGAAGCGCACCAACCATTCGATGCCCAACTGGCCGGTCCAGCGCGGTGGCGTGTACATGACACCCGCCTCGTAGTCGAAGGCCGCGCCCACCGGCAGGATGACGCAATCGGGCAGGCGGTCGAGATTGGCGAGAATCCACGTCTCCTGGCGCGGCATTCCCATGCCGACGAGCAGGACATCCGGTTTTTTGGCCCTGAGATCAGCCAGCAAAAGCGCATTGGCCGGACCGTTCATATCGAAGAAACCGGTATGCAGGTCGAGATGCACCTTTGGATAGCGCGTCAGTATGGCGGCTTTCGAGGCCTCATTATGGGCCACCTCGCCACCAATATGATAGACATGCCAATCGTTCGCCTGTGCCTGCATCCAGAAGTCCTCGCGGAAATCAAGATAGGTGCAGCGATGATCACGCGAAACCCTGTGTCCCATCAGTTTTGCCCAGGCGATCATCGGCGTGGAATCGATCTCGATCAGATCCGCCCTGGCATAAAACGCGCGCATGTCCGGGCGTCTCTGGAACAGGTAGAGGCTGTGCAGGTTATGATTGGCTACAATGGCGCGCTCTTTTGCAGCCACCTTGCGGCCGACAAAATCCATCACATAGGCCGGGGTGATCACATCGACCTCGGCTCCCAATAAAGCCAAACGCTTAACGTCAGATGGGCAGCAGGGTTTATCCATGCCGCCCATCCTACAGGTCTAACTTTGACATACCCTCAAAAGAGAGGGTTAATAAGGCCTTATTCCACCGGGCGCAGCGTGATTTCCACGCGACGGTTCTTGGCGCGGCCTTCCGGTGTATCATTGCTGGCGATCGGCTGCTTTTCACCCATGCCGGCGATATAGATACGCTCAGCCTTGACCTTGCGCGCCACCAGATAACCGGCCGTGGCGTTGGCGCGGCGTTCGGAAAGCGCCAGGTTATCGGCGTCCGACCCCTGGCTGTCGGCATGACCGACCACATCGATATAGGTCGACGGATACTGGTTCAGGATGGTGGCGACATCGTCAAGCACCGGCAGGAAGGAACCAGCGATATCGGAACTGCCCGAAGCGAAGGTCAGGTCGGACGGCAGATTAAGGATGATATTGTCGCCCGAACGGGTGATATAGACACCACGGGTTTCGAGCTTGGCGCGCAGATCCTTGTTCTGACGGTCCATATAGGCACCCACGCCGGCACCGGCCAGCGCACCGATACCGGCGCCAAGGACGGCGTTCTTGCGGCGGTCATTCTTGTTGGACAGGGCACCGAGCACAGCCCCCGCGCCCGCGCCGATCAGGGCACCGGACTTGGTATTGCTGCTGGTCTTTACACCATTGCTGGTATCGACCGTGGTACAGCCGGCCATCAGGAAGGCAACGCCGGTCAGGGCCAGGACCATTTTGCGGCCGGATAGATTAAAAGTACGCATAGGTTAAAACTCCTCAGATGAATTGAGCCTGATATTCCGCTTTTCCGGCATGAATTCAGGACATCTCCTTAACCATGGCATAGCCGGGATAAGGAGGTTGAATGAAACAGCGCGCAATCTCATTAGAAACCAGTAAAGCACTCAAGGCCTTAAGGCGTCGGAAGATCACGGTTTAAGCTTTACTGGCCGCCAACTGAACACAGGATGAAGACGGCCGTATGGCAACCGTTAACCTAACTGACCTTGCAGCGCCAGACCGTTTTGGTCTCGGCGGGCATGGTCAGGTAAGCCTGCGACAGAGCGCGGACACGGGCGAGATTTTCCCCCAGCGCCGCCAGCGCGCCGGCATCGGCATTGGCCGAGCAGCGGAAAGACCCCAGCGCCGTTTTCTGAGACACGAAGGTCTTGTACTGCGCCGGATCGAGGCGGTAATCGTAGCGCGTGAACAAGGCGCCATCGGCTGAAAGCTCCATGCGCGCGGCTACAGGATTATCGTCACCCGTGGTGAAGCGCAGCAGATTGCCATCGGCCTGCCGCTCATAGGGTGTGCGGCCATTGACGCAGGCATGAACCAGATCAAAATCGAACTCGATATGACCGGCATTGGACAGCGGATTGGCGGAAGCAGCCTTATCGACATCACATGACATATGCTGGATGGCGGCAGCGGCCACAGGGGCGGCTACCTTGGGCTTGCTCAGACGGCTGTCGATTTCGCGTTCCTTGATCAGGAAGCCGACGACCGCCACCACGATGATAAGCGCCAGAGCGATCCAGCCCCACGGAATCGGATGCTTCAGGCCCGGCAATTTCACACGATCATGCGGTACCCATTCAGCCTTGGCTTTTTCAGGCTTCGGCGACTTTACCTTTTCCGGCACAACCGGTTTGACTGGCGCTTCATCAAAAGCCGTCGGCGCCAACGGTTCCTTGCTGTGGATTTCGGCACGATGGCGAATTTCACGGCGGATGATCAGGCCGATCAGGACCAGCACCAGAACCGACAAAACAATCATCGCGCCCAGTTGCCAGACCTCCATGGCGGCGCGGTCGGCCTCGGCCTTCTTTTGCTCGGCCAGTCGCTGAACCTGTGCTTCGGCAGCGGCGGCCAGCACACGCGACAGGGCGTCGTCCTTGACGATCTCATCCTCGCTCTTGGCGTAACAGGGCGTGCTGACGACAGTGGGGGTCACGCCGGCCGAACTCAGGAAGGTATTGAGCGCCGACACATGTGTGGCGACATATTGACCGGCCGCAACATCAAGATTGCCGGCCGCCGACATCGATGATGGCGCCGTCCACGTATTGACGCCGACCACCTGTCCGCACTCATTGAGCAGCGGGCCGCCGGAATTGCCGTGATTGATCGGCGCCGTATGAAACAGGGTGTCGACGCGGCTGCCATCCGGATTGGTCGAGGCAAAGAGCGCGATCGAACCTTGCGTCACATAGGCATCGGCCGGTTCGAGCAAGGCTGTGCCGGAACGATTCAACAGGTGATCCGTTACGTCCGGATAGCCCATAGAGACGACGCGCTCGTTCTTGTATGGGGTCAGGTAAAGCTTGAGCGGCGGCACCTTGAGGCCTGGCGCTGACAGCAAGGCCAGATCGCCCTCGACCCACGGCTTGACCAGTTGCACCGGCTGATAAGCGGCGCCGGAATCCTTGTGCGGTACGATATAGATATCGGCGCTGGAAGCTTCGGGCGGCACTTCGACCACATGGTAATTGGTAATGACATAGCCCGGCGCCACCACGAAGCCGGAACCCATGCCGACCGTATCGAGCGGCACGCCGCCATAACCGCGATAAACGACCAGAACACGCACCACCGACTGCTCGGACGTTTTCAGCGCCTTGGTGGAATTGACGGGCTGGAGATCGGAATCGACAAGGTCGGACAAGGACTGGTTGGCGGAAGATGAATTCTGCGCCGGGGCCGAATGCGGATAGAAACACAACAGCGTCGCGGCAACAGCGAACAATGCCGCTGTTCCTCTGCCCCAGTTTTGGGCCCATTTTCGTATCCGGCGACCTTCGCCTATACCCGCAAACACTGAAATCCCGCCTTTAGCCGACACAAAACCCGCGTTCTCTTGCGAGTCGCGTTACCCTGAAGCGGTTCATAGCCGAGTTTGTTGTAAAAATCACCCCTGCCCCGACGCTTATTCGCGGTTGTGGGATTTAAGAAACGAATTGCCTGCAAACGACGACACGGACTATGCTTACCATCTGTTTTTTTGTTTGACCAAAGTACCTGCCATGCCCGATTCGCCAAAGCCGCCCACTTCCGCCATCCCACCCGTGCCGATGGCGCTTTATGAGGCTGATTTCACGGCCTTTTCGCAAAGCCTGGGTGCGGCCTTCGAGCGTTATGGCTTTGCGGTTCTCGGCGGCCACAGTCTTGATCCGGTCCTGCTTGACCGGGCCCTCAGCGCCACCAAGGCTTTTTTCGCCTTACCGGATGAAATCAAGCGTCAGTACAAAACCGGGATCGGCGGCGCGCGCGGCTATACCCCTTTCGGCATCGAGACCGCCAAGGGCGCCACGCACCACGATCTCAAGGAATTCTGGCATATCGGGCGTGAATTGCCCGCCAGTCATCCGTACACGGAATATATGCAGCCAAATATCTGGCCGGCCGAGATCGCCGACTTCCACGCCAGCACCTATGCGCTTTATGAAGCCCTGGATGCCCTGGGCAAGAAGGTTTTGCGCGCCATTGCCGTTTATCTGAAACTTGATGCCGAATTTTTCACGCCGACCGTGGCAGAGGGCAACAGCGTGTTGCGCCTGCTGCACTATCCGCCGGTGACGACGCCAGGCGAAAGCGTTCGCGCCGGCGCGCATGGCGATATCAATGTCATTACCCTTCTTCTGGGCGCCGAAGAGCCCGGCCTGCAACTGCTCGACCGCGACGGACAATGGCTGCCGATCACGCCGCCGGAAGACTGCATCGTCTGCAATATCGGCGACATGCTCTCTCGCCTGACCAATGGTGTTTTGCCGTCAACTCAGCACCGCGTCATCAATCCGGCGGAAGGGCGCAAGGATTTCGCCCGCTATTCGACACCGTTTTTCCTGCATTTCGAACCACCCTACGTGATCGAAACCCTGCCGAACTGCATCACGCCAGAGCATCCGGACCTGGGCGCGGAACCGATTACGGCACAGGATTTCCTGATGCAGAGGCTACGTGAGATCAAGCTGGCCTAGCGCTTGAAGCCCTGGGTGCGCAGAATGTAGAGGCCATGCCCCATGCCGAGGCCGATGGCGGAAACCGTCAGCCAGACGATCAGGTCATTGGCCAGTACCGTCAGGTAAGTGCTGACAAGCGCTTTGGAAGCGATCAGGCCGCTATGCGACCAGTTCAGCACGATCAGCAGGCTAATAACCGCGACAATCACCCCCGTGGCGACACAGGTCAGCACACCCGCCCTTATCCCCTTCCATGCCGCGACGATCAGGCCCAACACCGCGCCCGCGCCGCAGATAATCAGGATGAACAGGCTCAGGCCCAGGCTTTCAACAATGTGCATAACAGACGCTCCAATCGGTGCACATCCATGCGCACAGCCACCGGCCATGGTCCAGCATAAGTTATGGGGTCACGGACCCCAAACCCCATAACTATATTTCGCCATCCCAGCCGCAGGTCTGGCCCGCATTCTGCTCTTCCAGCCAAGTATTCAGCGGCGCGAAATAATCCATGATCGCCGTGGCATCCATGTCGCGCTGGCCGGTGAAGGCCTCCAGTGCGTCCGGCCAAGGCTCCGACTGCCCCTTCTCCAGCATGGCGTTCAGCTTCTCGCCGACCGCGCGTTCGCCATAGAGCGAACAACGCGAAAGTGGCCCCTTCCAACCCGCCTGCTCACAGCCAGCGCGCTGGAACTGGAATTGCAGGATATCGGCCAGAAAATAGCGCGTATAGGGCACGCTGGCGGCCACGTGATACTTAGCCCCTGGATCGAAGGCCGATTCCGGCCGCGGACCCGGCGCCTGAAGGCCCTGATACTTGCGCACCAGTTCCCACCAGCGCTGATTATACTGCGCCTCGGTGATCTGGCCGGAGAAGACCTCCCAGCGCCAGCGATCGATTTCCAGCCCAAAGGGCAGGAAGGCGATCTTTTGCAGGGCCATCTTGAGCAGGTAGGGGATATCCTCGGAATCGCTCGGCACCTTGGCCAGCAGACCGATCTGGTTGAGATAGGTCGGCGTCACCGAACTCAGGCCAACAAAATCGCCGATCGCTTCGTGGAAACCGTCATTGGCGCCATTCTTGAATAGATAGGGCTGGTCGGCATAGGCGCGCTGGTAGAAGTTATGTCCCAACTCATGGTGGACCGTGTAGAAATCCTCGCCATTGACTTGGAGGCAGGTCTTGATGCGCAGATCCTCGACATTGTCGATGTCCCAGGCCGAGGCGTGGCAAACGACTTCACGATCGCGCGGGCGGGTGATCTGCGAGCGTTCCCAGAAGGTGGCGGGCAACCCCTTGAAGCCGAGCGAGGTATAGAAACTCTCGCCGGTCTTGACCATCTTCAGCGGATCGTACTTCTTTTTCACCAGCAGCTTGTCTAGGCTATAGCTCGACTTGATGCCTTTCGGCGCGACCACATCATAGATATTTGACCAATCCTGCGCCCACATATTGCCGAGCAGGTCGGCGCGGATCGGGCCGGTTTTCGGCTGAACGGCGTCACCGTATTTTTCATTGAGCTTGCGACGCGTATAGCAGTGAAGGTTTTTGTAAAAAGGCGCGACCTGGTTCCACAGCTTGTCGGTCTCGGCGGCGAAAGCATCCGGGTCCATGTCATAACCGGACCGCCACAGGGCGCCGGTATCCTTGAAGCCCAGCCCTTGCGCGCCCTTGTTGGAAAGTCTGGCCAGCTTGGCGTAATCGTCCTTCATTGGCGCGGCAATGCTCATCCAGCCTTCCCACATGGCGCGGGTGGTGGCCGGATCGCGCGTCTTGGCCATCACGTCCGACGCATCATCAAGATTATAAGTCTTGCCCTTCCAGTCGAATTTGCCAGTTGAGTAGGTCGAGCCCAGCTTGGCGGCGACAGCGGACAGTTCCTCGGCCGCACCGGGTTCGGCCGCCGCCGGCAGGGTCTGCGAAATACGCAGCAGGTTGAGCTTGCGGCGCGTCACCGGATCGGCAGCGACATCGTTATACTGCGCCGATTCCATGGCGTATTTGACCGTCGCTTCATTGAGCGCGGCATCGGCACGGGTTTGCAGCCATTCGGTATCGTAATTGATGAAGGTGGCCCCGACCCACTGCACATGAGCGTCATATTCACCGAGATCAGCCAGTTTTGTTTCGGCGTCATCGACAAAGGCCTTCGCCTCTTCGGCGGTCGGTTTGGCGGGTGCAACCGGACCAGCCAGTGCGGGCGCAACAGGCACGGTATAGGCCCCTGGCCCCGTTCCGGCTCCCAGCACCACGGAGGAGTCCGTCGGCGCCGTCGCGCACCCGGTAAGCAAGGCAATACACGCTGCCGATGTCAGCAGATACTTCATGGCCAGTCCTCCCAAATAGTTAACAATCGAAGGGAAGGCCATTTGGTTGCAGGCGTCAAGGGCATTGCCCTTCTAAAGAGAACTTAAGCCGCCGAAAGAAGTCTGGTTTTTAAAGGAATTGTTTGTACCCATCCCAGTTTTTGTCAGAAGCGATATAGAACTGAATGTCGTAGCTTGGGAAAGCTTGCCTTATGGCCGTTGCCACAGATTCAATATCGCCCGGCTTGCGCGTATAGAACACAAACTCCCTCATGCCGGATGTCGTGACGATTACAGTCAGCAATCCGTCCTGGCCGGTCTCAATACTATCTGCCAACGCATCTTCAATTTCATTCAGAACTGAGCTTTCTTCACCCGTTGGCAAACCGTCTTCATTCGGCGTCAACAGGGGCATGGCGAAACCGACACGATGCGCATAGTCGACATGTCCGATCAGGTCTGTTGCCGACTGATTTCTTCTGACGATCATCGCCCGGCCATCATGACTACCAGTCGATACGTTCCATTTCGACTCACTCGGATACACCGGAGCTGGCTTTTTCTTAAATAACGAAAACATAAATCCCCTTTTGTTTTACTCTGCCGCGCAGGTATCCAGTCCCTGGCTGACCACCGTACGCGCATTGGCGGCGATGCGGCCGGAGCGTTTGCTGCCCTTGGCCTTGCGCTTGATCGGATTGGGCAGGATGGCCGCCAGTTGCGCGGACTCTGAGCGCGAAAGCGTCTTCGCGCTATGGCCGAACCAGTATTGCGAGGCAGCTTCCGCGCCATAGACGCCCGGCCCCATCTCTATCGAATTGAGATAGACCTCCATGATGCGGTCCTTCGACCACATGTGTTCGATCAGGAAGGTGTAATAGACTTCGAAACCCTTGCGTATCCACGACCGGTCCGGCCACAAAAAGACGTTCTTGGCGGTCTGCTGCGAAATGGTCGAGGCGCCGCGCTTTTTCTTGTGTGTGGCGTTATAGCGCTCGGCCTTTTCGATGGCCTGCATATCGAAGCCGTCATGGGTGCAGAACTTGGCGTCTTCCGAGGCAATGACGGCGCGCTTGAGATTGTCACTGATCTGATAGGCCGGCACCCAGCGGTGATCGAGACCATTCCCCTGCGCCAGCTTCTCGATCATCAGAACGGTGACCGGCACCGGCACGAAGCGATGGATGGCAACCGACAAGATCGAAAAGGCAAAAAAGCCGACAATACAGGCGCCCGCAAAACGCAGGGGACGGAATTTACGTTTTACCTTTACAGGCACCGGCTTGGGCGCGGTAATCTCGGTCGGGTACAAGTCTTTTTCCGGAGCGGGCTCAATCTCAGGCTCTGGCGTGGCGTCATAGATGGTTTCTTCACTCAGGCCCGGAACCGTATCTTCCGGTTCATCGTCACGCTCACTCATTTAAGGCAGCCCCCACAGCCACATACTCCGAACCTATATCGCGTTATGAGACGGCGAAAAGGATTAGCTATCGAGAAACGTAGCGCAGCGTATTCAAGTACGTGAGCAACGTATCGCAGATAGATGATGCTTTGCAGCCTCTCAGAACGTGATATCACGCCTCGAAGATATAGACTACGCCGTCTTCATCGCCAAACACAATGCGATTTGCCTCGCCGGAGATGGCCAGCGCGGTGATCGGCGAACCCTTTTCACCCTTGATCCATTCGATATGCGTCGATTGCAGCTCGGCCAGCCAGACGCGGCCGTCTTCCGTGCCGGCGCTGAGGATGGTTTCCTCAGGCGCTCCGGCCACGCAAGAGACCATGGCGCCTTCCAGCGGATTGATCTCGGAGGCTTCCTCGCCCATCGGCCCATTGGCCCGCAGGAACGGCCAGACCACCGCTCCATTGGCGCCGGAGGTGGCCAGCAGCTTGCCCTTGGCGAAGAAATCCAGCGACTTGATCTTGGCCGGATAACCGCCCATGCGCATGTCTTTTGAATCCTTCAGACGCCAGCCGTGCAGGGCATTTTCCTGCATGGCGGTGATAACGAACTCACCCGAAGGCGCCATGGCAATCCTGGTATGCGAACCGGCCCAGAACAGTTTGGTCGGCTTTTGTTTCTCATCGATACGGGCGAACCACACGACCACGCCATTATAGGTGGCGCAATAGAGTTTGCGCGCCTTGGGATCGAAAACCAGATCCGAAACCGAGTGCTCATGCGTGAAGACCTTGGTCTCTTTCTTGAGCAGGTCGAGCACATGCACCTTCTTGGCGGTGGCGTAGGCGATGACCTGGCCCTCGGGGGCCACGGCGATCACATCGACCCAGGCGCCTTTGTGCGCGGCCAGTTCAATGGGACCGGTATCCTTGGTGGTCCAGACAACGCGGCCATCGTCACCGCCGGTGATCACACCAAGGCCGGTCGGATGGATGACGGCTGTCAGGATGCCGGCATTCGGGTGGACGTCGAAGGTCTTGTCCGCGTCAGGGAAAACGATGCGGCCGTCACCAAGCGCCACGATGGGCTCGTCAAGCGCGTCGAAAAGGGCGGCGACCACATAGGTGTCGAAGGATTTTTGATAAGCAAAGGTCATGGGGAGGCTTATAGGGAAGGAGATGGGGTTTGAATACCCTCCTCCTCCCCTGATTTATCGGGGGAAGTGTCAGCGCGAGGCTCGCAGAGCCGGTATCGCTGACGGAGGGGGCCGTGACACCTCCGTCACAACGAAGTTGCCTCTTCGCAAGGGAGGAGAAGTAGTTACACCGCGATCGTGGCTTCAAAGCCGGCCTTGAGCGCAGCCGTATCGAGATGACGGCCGATAAACACAGCGCGCGAGACACGCTTTTCATCCGCCTGCCATTCGCGTTGCAGCTCGCCCTCAAGGATCATGTGCACGGCCTGGAAGACGAGACGCTTGTTCTCGCCCTTGACGCTGAGAATGCCCTTGGCGCGCAGGATATCCTGTCCCTTTTCCGCCAGCAGGCGATCGAGCCACTGGGTAAAGCGGATGCCGTCGATCGGCTTGTCCGTGCTGAGCGACAGGCTCTTGATCTCTTCGTCATGGATCGGATTGATGGTGTGGCTGCAATGTTCGTCATGGACGTGACCGGCCTCACCATGCGCCGGACTGTGGCTATGACCCTGATCATGATGGTCATGGCCGCAGTGTTCATCATGGACATGGCCAGCTTCACCGTGAGCGGGATTATGATCATGATGATGATGATGATGGTGATCGTGATCGTGATCGTCGTGACCGATCTCTTCCAGCTTGGCCAGATCGAAGCGATGCTGGTTCAGCAGGGTGGCGATGTCGACAAATGAACGCTGGGCGCGGGTGATGCTGGCCAGCGGGTTCAGCCCCTTCAGGCGCCCTTCGATTTCATCGAGCTTGGCGTCATCGACCAGATCGGTCTTGTTGAGGATGATGTGGTCGGCAAAGGCGATCTGTTCCTTGACCACGCGGTCGGTCTTCAGCGCCTCGTCGAAATGCAGGGCATCGACCAGGGCCGTCACCGAGTCGAGATAGGTCTTCGCCTTGATGTCCTCATCGACAAAGAAGGTCTGGGCCACCGGACCAGGATCGGCCAGGCCCGTGGTCTCGACGATGATGGCGTCAAAACGGCCCTTGCGCTTCATCAGTTGCGACAGGATGCGGATCAGGTCGCCGCGCACAGTACAGCACACGCAGCCGTTGTTCATCTCGAACACTTCTTCATCGGCCCCGACGATCAGGTCGTTATCGATGCCGATCTCGCCAAACTCATTGACGATGACCGCGTATTTCTGGCCGTGGTTTTCCGACAGGATGCGGTTGAGCAGGGTTGTCTTGCCGGCGCCCAGATAGCCGGTCAGGACGGTGACGGGAGTCTTTGCGGTAACGGATGCGGTATCGGCCATGGCGGTGTTACTTTATAAAGGTGGAATGATCTGTTCGCTTAGTTAAGCCTTCGCCGATTGAAATCAAGCGTTCAAATATATAGAATACTGAAAGCGATTTGTTTTTGAGCCGCCACCGGCAGAAAATTAGCCGTCTGCGGTTCATAAACCCGTTGACTCACCGACATATCCTTGTATAAGTCGCCGCCTCTCGCCCGGAGCCTTCTGGTTCCTGGGGCGTTTTTCCATTCTCCCGCGCAGGACTTTTCTCTATAAAGCCCCGTG
>FSVH01000163.1_pt1 | contig 37351 bp, 37 predicted proteins | sample 1637631 | NCBI WGS metagenome assembly FSVH01 (sample SAMEA3914814, study PRJEB12502) | metagenome | biome: forest; material: soil | place: USA | collected 2011-09-16 | depth 0.1 m | reverse complement strand
GGTGCCCGAGAAGTACGCGATCGGCGGCAATCTTGTCCTGCGCGCGGATATCTTCAACCTGTTCGATACGCACAGCGTCGTGACACGTTATGTGACCTATGACGGGGCTTCATTCACCTTGCCGGACAGCAACTACGGTACGCCGACGGCTTATAATGCGCCGCGCTACGTACGTCTTGGCTTCGACCTCTCTTACTAAGAGGCAGTTCCGTCCGGCCGGGCTTCCTCTCCGGGTTGCCGCAGGGCCGGGCGAAAAGCGGATCGGGTGTTGGCGCATCCGGTCCAAACAGAAATCCCCGCGATCTTTCGGTCGCGGGGATTTTTTCGTTTAGTCGATCATGTCCGCGACAAGGCGCTGCAATTCTCGACGACTGAAACCGACGGGCAGGGCGACGCGATCGGCCTTGCGGGCCACGAGACGCAGGTCCGGGCGCATATGCGCCACTTGGGTTTGGGTTTTGGTATACATATAATAGTCCTTTGCCGGCGGTTTTATCCATTGGACGTTTCCGGCGGTCAGTTCTTGTTAGGGCAATTGGAAATTCAATAGCCGGATGCACCGCTTATAAATGTGCGGCGATCGACGGGGATAATGTGAGAAAACTCATCCGGGCGCGGGGTCGTAAAGCCTATGCGCCGCCGGAGATATCGGCGTTGATGAAAGCTATATAGACCCTATCAGGCGAAATTACAAGTTGCCGCCGCAACTATCTGGTTTGTGAGTCACAGGTTGGAAAGATGTGGGGTCACAGACCCCACACCCCATACCTCAAGCTATTCGGCAGGTACGTCGATCTCCGAGCCGAGGGCGCGGAATTTCTGCGACATGTCGGCCATGCCGTTTTCGATATCTGCCCGTTCGTTATCCGTCATGGCGGCGGAATAGTCCCGCACCTCCTGACTGATCTTCATCGAGCAGAATTTCGGCCCGCACATCGAGCAGAAGTGCGCCGTCTTGTGAGCTTCCTTCGGCAGGGTCTCATCGTGGAAGGCTCGGGCGGTTTCCGGATCGAGCGCCAGATTGAACTGGTCCTGCCAGCGGAATTCGAAGCGGGCGCGGCTCATGGCGTCATCCCACATCTGTGCGCCGGGATGGCCCTTGGCGAGGTCAGCGGCGTGGGCCGAGATCTTGTAGGTGATCACGCCGACCTTGACGTCATCGCGGTTGGGCAGGCCGAGGTGTTCCTTCGGCGTGACGTAGCACAGCATGGAGGTGCCGAACCAGCCGATCATGGCCGCGCCGATGCCGGAGGTGATGTGGTCATAACCCGGCGCGATATCGGTCGTGAGTGGCCCCAAGGTATAGAAGGGAGCTTCGCCGCAAACCTTGAGCTGCTTGTCCATATTGGCCTTGATCTTGTGCATCGGCACATGGCCGGGGCCTTCGATCATCACCTGAACGCCCTTGGCCCACGCGATCTTGGTTAGTTCACCGAGCGTATCGAGTTCGGCGAACTGGGCGGCGTCATTGGCGTCGGCGATCGAGCCGGGGCGCAGGCCGTCGCCGAGCGAGAACGACACGTCGTAGGCGCGCATGATGTCGCAAATTTCCTCGAAATGGGTATAGAGGAAGTTCTCCTTGTGGTGCGCCAGGCACCACTTGGCCATGATCGAGCCGCCACGCGACACGATGCCGGTGACGCGCTTGGCGGTCAGGTGGATATAGGCCAGACGCACGCCGGCATGGATGGTGAAGTAATCGACGCCCTGCTGGGCCTGTTCGATCAGGGTGTCGCGATAGACCTCCCACGTCAGGTCTTCGGCCACGCCATTGACCTTTTCGAGCGCCTGATAGATCGGCACGGTGCCGATAGGGGCCGGCGAATTGCGGATGATCCACTCGCGGATATTGTGGATATTGCGACCGGTCGACAGGTCCATGACGTTATCGGCGCCCCAGCGGATGGCCCAGACCATTTTTTCAACCTCTTCTTCCATCGAGGACGTGACCGCCGAATTGCCGATATTGGCGTTGATTTTGACCAGGAAATTGCGGCCGATGATCATCGGTTCGACTTCGGGGTGGTTGATATTGGCGGGGATGATGGCCCGGCCACGCGCCACTTCATCACGGACGAACTCGGGCGTGACGTAATCGGGGATCGATGCCCCGAAATCCTCGCCATCGCGGATGACCTCGGCGGCCTCGGCGCGACGCAGGTTTTCGCGGATGGCGATATATTCCATTTCCGGCGTAATGATGCCTTGACGGGCATATTCGTATTGCGTGACGGACTTGCCGTCTCTGGCACGGAGCACCTTGGGCAGGTTGGGGAATTGCGGCGCGAGCGCGCCTTCGGAGACATTACCGTTATCTTCCGGTTTTACTTCGCGGGCCTCGATATATTCGACATCGCCGCGATCCACGATCCACTGTTCACGCAGGCGCGGCAGGCCCTTGGCGATATCCGGCGTGAAATCAGCATCGGTATAGGGGCCGGAGGAATCATAGATGGTCACCGGTGGCTCGTTGGCGCTTTCGTGCAGCGGCACCTCGCGGAAGGGCACGCGAAGCGCAGGAAAACGGACACCCGGTTCATAGACCTTGCGCGAGCCGGGGATTGGCGAGGCTTCGACCGTAATGGGTTTGAGTTCTTTGATTGGTTTATTCATGAGCATCCCTCTTAAAAACAAAGGGATCATGAGCGTCAGGTATGGCTGGAGTCCGGGTGCCGGCTCTGAGTGTCATCTCCCTTCGCCGGCATGACCCGGATCAGGTTCGGCGGTTTTAGGAAACAGCATCAAGCTTCCAATCTCAGCCCGCATAAGCCTGCGGACACTCCGGTGAACTGCCGCGAACATAGGCCGATCGGAAAGAAGGAGCAAGGCGGAAATCTTCTTGCTTTACGCGCTTTTTAATCCAAAAAGTGTGTCACACTTTTTGGAAAGCGCTTTATCGCCGCAGCGCGACCGGCTTCGTGGCTTGCGGCGTGGCGGCCAGGGCTTTCATTCGATCGATGACGGTTTGAGCCTCGCGCTTGTGCAGGTCTGACAGCCGCCCGCTGTTGAGAATCGACACGGTCAGGCTGTAAACCGGCGTGGCGTCATTGACGTAGGTGCCACGGTTGCCATCGCCGGTCACGTCCATCACGGCATAGACAATCACGCCGCAACGATCGGTTTCGCCGGGCGCGGCGGCCGCCGGGTCATAGGGGCGAGTACCGAAACGATCGGCGTAGATGGCCTTCAGTGGCCAGTTGCCGTCCAGCCCGTCATAGGCATATTTCGAAACGCAGTAGGTCGCCGGTGTCGGCTGAGCCGACAGTGTTTTATAGAGCGTCATGAAGGCCGGAGTGCCGGCCTCAAGGGGCCCGGTGACATTAAAGCTGGAATTATTGAATTTGATCTGTTCCGACAGACCGTCCAGCGAAGGCTGCGCGGACCAGACTTCCGGTCGCAGGGCGGTTTCGCCGTCAGGATAGACCCATGCCACCACGTTCCTGAAAACGAAAGAGGGTGTGCCGAATTGGTTGCGTAGTGGATCGAGCACGGCGCTCAGCGGTTGCGGGTTGGCGCGACCCACCAGCAGGGGGCGGCCGCTCGAATCCAGGGCGGCGGTATCGGTGAAGCGCTGGAACCGTTTGATGGCCATCACCGTACCTTCGGGGCCATATTCGACTGTGAGAATATTGTCGGCAGGGGTAGTGCCATTGCAATGCAGGCAGAAGCGTGTCGTTTTCAGGTAGGGAAGGGCCAGAACATTAATTTCCGCCGCGTTTTCCGGATTGGCCAGCCAGGCGTTGACACCGGCGAAATCAGGGCTGTAGGCGGTGCCCTTGTGGTAAGCGTCCCAGGCCAGCAGGCGGGCGCCGATGCTTATGCTTTCCGGAGTGTAGGTCCGGGCGGTTGCCTGTGCCTGGATGTGGACCTCGCCGTTTTCCGAGGCGCACAAGGTGTCCAGAACCTTGCGTCGGATCATGCCGGGTTCGATGCCGCGCAGGGAAATGGGCGCGGGTGTGCCTGCTTCGGGAGAGATGAAAAGGCAGGGCTCCTTTTTCATCTCATCGATATAGTAGGGAATGGTGCCGGCATTTCCCGAACTTTCGGCATCGTCCTGACGCTGACTGGCCTCGGTCAGTGCGGGGCTGGTCGACAGGACACGGCGCAGGAATTTTTGTTCGACACCGGCCATCAGTATGGCCTGGGCAATGACGGTGCGGTGAGTAATGATTTCCTGCGCGTGCGACAGGGCATTGTTACTATCAGTGCCGCTGAAATCGATATGTTCCGGATCGATCTGCGCCAGGAGACCGTTCTCTATGGTGATCCGGTGCTTCAATTCCTGGAGATTGGCTTTTCGGGCTTGGGCATACCCTGCCAGTTGGCTGAACCGGTCAGACCGGTTGGATGTCAGGATACCCCTCAGTTCCGTGTCGAGTCTTATACTTTCGGTCTTGAGCTTGTCATTGAAAACCTGGCGGGCGGCGTCGGGCAGCCTGCCAAGGGTGGCGCGGGCGAAGGCGGTTCCCGATATCGGATTGCTGGCTACATCTTTTGGCGGGCTATGGGTATCGCTGCAGGCCGACAGAAACACGGACGTACACAGGAGGGACGCGACAAGCAGGCCCAGAGTCAACCGGGAACTCGAAATTATTGACATAGCTTCCCCGGCCACCGGCCGCAAAGGCCCGAAAATGACGTAAATGTCGCGAAAAATCCGTGTTGATGGGCACGTTAGGAAACCTACTTCAAGGATGGTCTTTCGGCAAGGTTTAGCCGTCATTTCAAGGCATTGTTGTTCAGGCGATACTTCCTTTTGCAAAGTCCCTTCACATCCGCCGCGGCGTCGCTACATCTTCAGAAACAATCACCAGAGAGGTTCCCATGCTGCCGTCCGTTCCCGTCACCCATCACCGCCAGTCTGGCATCGCCGACGATATCGATTTCGAGATCAAGGGGCAGGAGTTGCAGTTCGTCGAGATCGAACTCGATCCCGGCGAAAGCGCCATCGCCGAGGCGGGAGGCATGGTGTGGAAGGATGCCAGCGTCGGCATGACCACGGTGTTCGGCGATGGCTCAGGCCAGCAGGGCGGGGGCTTCATGGGCGCGCTGCTCGGCGCCGGTAAACGCCTGATCACCGGCGAGAGCCTGTTCACCACGGTCTTTACGCATAACGGTCATGGCAAGGCGCGCGTCGCTTTTTCCGCGCCGGTGCCGGGGGCGATCGTGCCGATCAAGCTGTCGGATGTCGGTGGTCGGCTGATCTGCCAGAAGGATGCGTTCCTTGCCGCCGCCAAGGGAGTGTCGCTCGGTATCGCCTTTCAGAAGCGCATCATGACCGGCCTGTTCGGTGGCGAAGGTTTTATCATGCAGAAGCTGGAAGGCGACGGCTGGGTGTTCGTCCAGTTCGGCGGCATGGTCATCGAACGCGAACTGAAGGCCGGCGAGCAGTTGCACGTTGATACGGGCTGCGTGGCGGCGTTTACCGACACGGTCGATTTTGATTTGATTCAAGCGGGGGGCGTCAAATCGATGGTTTTTGGCGGAGAAGGGGTATTCTTCGCGCAACTGACCGGTCCCGGCAAGGTGTGGGTACAGTCCCTGCCTTTCGCCCGTCTGGCCGGACGGATCGGCGCGGCGATCGGCGGCGCAGGCCCCAATCGTGGGGAAGGCTCGGTGCTGGGCGGTCTCGGTGACCTGATCGGCGGGAACAGGTAGGGGTTTCTTGCCTGGATAAGTCTGCTAAGGATCGTGTTTCCTCCGATTCCAGAACTTTCAGACCATGACCGATATTTCCGACCAGGACGTCTATGACCCGCTCGTGCCCGTGCCGGTGGAAAAGCGCACCCTGACCCTGCGCGATGCTTTCTCGCTGTGGTTTTCCCTCGGCATTGGCCTGCTGGTGCTTCAGGCCGGCGCCTATCTGGTGCCCGGCCTGTCGCTGACCGAGGGACTTCTGGCCATTGTCATAGGCAGTGTGGCCGGGGCGGTATTGCTCGGGCTGGCCGGGGTGGTCGGCACCGATACCGGCCTGTCGACCATGGGGGCGCTCAGGCCGACACTTGGCATTCGTGGCGCATCGGTGGCGGCGATTCTCAATGTCATCCAGCTTGTCGGCTGGGGTGCATTCGAGATCATCGCCATGCGCGATGCCGCCAATACGCTTTCGACCAATACCTTCCATTTCACCTTGCCGGTTTTGTGGACCTTGGTGTTCGGCGCGGCGGCCACCGGGCTGGCTTTTCTGGGGCCGCTGAGTTTCGTGCGACGTTTCCTGCGCCACTGGGGCTTATGGCTGTTGCTGGCGGGCGCCGCCTGGATGACTTACGCATTATTAGCCGATCATAATCTGGCGGAGGCCTTTACGCGTAAAGGCGACGGCTCTTTGTCGCTCGGCGGCGGCATCGATCTGGTGATCGCCATGCCGCTGTCCTGGTTGCCTTTGATCGCCGACTATGCGCGCTTCGGCAAGACGCCCGGCGCGGTCTTCAAGGGATCGACCATCGGTTACCTGCTGGCCAATATCTGGTTTTTCTCGCTGGGCGCCGCCTATGCCCTGATGGCGGCCGGCAATCCCGACCAGTTGCTGCTGTCGGCCCTGGCGACGACGGGCGGCGGGCTGGCCCTGTTGCTGATCCTGGTCGATGAGACAGATAATGTCTTCGCCGATATCTTCTCGGCGGCGACGTCCTTAGGCAGCCTGCTGTATTTCCGTATCCGGCATCTGGTGATCGGCTTTGGCGTCCTGTGCACCGGCATTGCGCTGTTCGTACCGATGGCCGAATTCATGAGTTTCCTCTACATGATTGGCTCAGTGTTTACGCCGCTCTACGGCGTCCTGCTGGTCGATCATTTCGTGATCCGGAAACGCCAGATCGTGGCAAATGACATCACTCGCATTGCCGGTGTTTATGGCTTCACCCATGGCGTCCATCTCAGCGCCTTTGCGGCTTGGGCAGCGGGCGTAGCAACCTATTACTATTTCCTGAGCCTGTTATCGGCGGTGGGGGCGACTCTGCCCGCCTTCTTCATCGCCGCGATCAGTTACTGGGCGCTGGCCCGGATGTTTTCGAAACCGACGGCGACGTAGACGGTCCTTTCAGTTCGAGCTGGTTGCCTTCCGGATCGCTGAGGTAGATGGACGGGCCTTCGCCATCGGCGCCGTAGCGGCTTTTGACTTCACCGTGAATGCCATGGGCGGCGAGATGGGCGATTATCTCCGCCTCGTTCCACGGCAACACGCGAAAGCAGACGTGATCGACATTGTGGCCTTCCTTGCCGGGGGCGGCGCCTCCGATCAGGCCCAGCTTGCCGGTGACAGGGATCAGGTCGATCAGCGAAGTGCCGATGCGTAATTGATAGAGATCGACATGGGTCTGATACTGCTCGAATCGCGCACCGAGCACGTCGGTATAGAAGGCCACCATCCGGTCGAGATCGCGGACACGGAAAACCACATGGTCGATGCTCTGGATCTGGATCATTTGCTGAATTTGGCTTCGAAGCCGGCGATCAGCAAGTCCAGTCCGGACAGAAAATGTACTTCCGGGCGGTTATTGCGGTAGTTGGCGAGGGCAGCCGCCACATGCGGGAAGGCCTGGGCACGGGCGTCAAGCGCTTCAATCTGTTCGGCGGAAGGCGATTCGCTCTGTTCTTCCAGAACGCAGCCGACCACATAGCGGCTGGTGGCAATACTCAAATCCATGGCGTCGGCAGGTTCAATCCCTTGCCGGACCATAAATGTCATCAGGGCTTCGATCTGTTCCACATGATCCGGTTCTGCCTCGGTACCGGCATGCAGGCGGGCGCCATCGCGAACACTGAGGAGTGCTTGCCGGAAAGTCATCATGTTACGGCGGAAGAACTGCTGCCAGGTTTCGTCCGCTAAGGGTTCAAAGGTATCGTAGCGCGACTGGATGGCGGCATTCATGGCATCGAGCAGGGCGCGCTTGTTTTTGAAATGCCAGTAGAGCGCCGGCTGCTGGACGCCCAGCTTTTGCGCCAGGGCGCGCGTGGAGAGGGCATCGATGCCGGCTTCGTTGAGCAGATCCAGCGCCGCATCGATAATGGTGGATTTGTCGAGTTTCATTTTCACCTTGACTTGTTGATGCCGCCACCTTATCAGCGATAAATAACTTATCAGTGATAAATTTTATGAAAATGTTCAAAATTAAAGGCACGGGCCTGCCGCTTTTTACCGTCTACCTGACCGTCATGCTGGACATGGCAGGTATCGGCCTGGTTCTGCCTGTCTTGCCTGACCTGTTCGGTGCCAATGCGTCGGGCGCAACCACCGGCATGGCTTACGGATTGTTTTTGTCGCTTTATGCATTGATGCAGTTCCTGTGCGCGCCGTTGCTGGGTGGATGGAGCGACCGCATCGGTCGGAAGCCGGTGCTGATTATCTCGCTGATCGGCACGGCGGTGAACTACGCCATCATGGCCTGCCTGCCGCCTTTATGGATTCTGTTCGTGGCCCGCGGTATTGCGGGGATCACGGGTTCCAATATGTCGGTCGCCACAGCCTACCTGACCGATATTTCCACACCGGAAGACCGTGCCAAACGGTTTGGTCAACTGAACGCCTGCATGGGCATAGGCTTTATTTTGGGGCCGGCGCTAGGCGGTATGCTGCGCGAAGCTGGCCTGATGTGGCCGTTCGTCGCAGCGGGGGCACTGGCTGTCGTCAATTTGCTGATGTGTCTGTTCGTCATGCCGGAATCGCGCACCGTGGAGCCCAGCACGGAAAAGCTCAATCCGCTGGCGCCGCTCAACGGGATCACGGCTTTCAAGGGCATTGTCGCCTTGTTATTCGCGGGCGGCCTGTTTGCCATCATTGGTGAAATTGGCGGCAGCGTCTGGGTGCTCTATGTCGAACAGCGCTATGACTGGCAGGGTATCACCGTGGGACTGTCGCTGACTCTGTTCGGGTTATTCCATGCCCTGGCGCAGGCGTTTCTGGTCGGGCCGGTGACGAAACGCGTGGGAGAGCGCGGCGCCTTGTTGCTCGGCGTTTTCGCCGACATGTTTTGCTACGTGGCGCTCGGGCTGGCGACAAAAGGCGCGCTTGTCTGGGCGCTGATCCCGCTTTTGAGTGTCGGTGGCATAGGCCCCAGCATATTAATGTCCGTTATTTCCAAGCAGGTCGATGAGGACCGCCAGGGACAACTTCAGGGCGTCATTGCCAGCCTGCAAAGTCTGGCGGCGATCATCGGGCCGATACTGATGCTCAACATCTACTTCCTGTCGCGCGACAGTTTTCCTGGGCTGGTCTGGATTATCGGCGCGGCGCTTTATCTGCTGGTCCTGCCGATCGTCCTGCGCCGATCTGTCTACAAATAGATAATGGCTTTGGTATCGTGGCCGGCCAGGATCTGCTGCTTCAGTGCATCCATCTGCAAGGCGAGGCGGTGCGCGTCGAGCGGGGATAGGGTTTCCTTGGCGCGGGGGAAGATTTCGCCTTCTTCCTTGGCGACGTGGTGCTCGACGGCGAATTTCAGTTCACCGAACTTTTCCATCCATTCCTCGCTGCTGATCGATAAGCGGCCGAGGACATGGAGCAGGGACTTGATTTCGTGATGCTCGTGTTCGGAATGTTCGAGCTTGTCGTTCATTTCCTGGGTTTGCGTGGCGTGTTCGAGGGCGGCATAAAAGGTACGCTCTTCGGCATCGCTATGTGCCGACAGATCGGTTTTTATTTGGTCGAACAGGGTCTGCCGGACGGCAGGCAGCCGGATCGACATCAGATCGTCCATCAGGCTGGCCAGTTTGCGGTGATCGCGGATGATATAGGCATAGATATCCATAGGGATACGCTCCTTTTATCCACAAAGGATGTGACGGAGTGAATTGCGAAAAAATACGGGATTTCGCCGGGGTTGTAAGGGAGTGGTAAAAACGCGCACGGTGTATGGCGCAGGCTTTTCCACAGCCTGTGGAAAATATTAACCTCTGAGGCGTAAGTTTACCTTCACGGCAACTTTTGCTGTAGAGGAGGGGCAACGCCCGCAAAGCCATGTGCACCGGCACGTCAAGGCTTCTCACTATCGTCACTTGCGGCCTGATCCTGTCGGGCTGCAACCGGCTAGGCCTGTGCACGGAGGAGCATGTCGATATGATCATGTCTCCGACAGGGCGTTACCAGGTCGAGATTGTCAGCAAGGACTGCGTCGGGGCATCGCCGGTGCAGGAGGTCTCCCTGCGTCGTGTGCAGGGGCTAATGAACGGCCGCACCGCCGTAGCGGTTTTCGATGCCTCGAATGCCGACAAACCCGTGCATCTGTCGGTGAGGTGGCGTGACGAACGCCATCTGATGATTACCGCTCGTGGCGCCAAGGTCTGGTCTTTCCAGCCGAACTGGCACGACGTACGCGTGATGGAACGGTAATCCCGCATACGTATTCAACTTCCCATGCGACTGCCGAGGTGACACCCTGCGGAAAACACAGGGAGCTGATTATGTCTTTCAAACATCTGCTAGTGAGTACCGCCGCGTCCGCCCTAATGGCTTTCGCGGCCCAGGCCGAAATTCCGCATTCCATCGATGTGTCTCCCGTCGCCGTGACGGCAAAGGCCAGCGCCCTGCCGAAGGATTGGAACCGCAACGCCGCCTTCATGGAAATTTTCGTCCGCTCCTACAAGGACAGTGACGGTGATGGGGTAGGGGACTTCAACGGCCTGACCTCACAACTCGACTACCTGCATGATCTGGGCGTGACCGGTATCTGGCTAATGCCGATGATGCCTTCGGAAGACGGTGACCACGGTTATGCGGTCAATGATTATCGCGCTGTCGAGCCCGATTACGGCACCATGGCCGATTTCGAACGCTTCGTGCAGGAGGCCCACAAGCGCGGCATCGGAGTCATTCTCGACTTCGTCGTCAACCACTCCGGCAGCGGCAACGCCATTTTCCAGGACGCGGCTGTGTCGAAAGCCAGCCCGTACCGCGACTGGTATGTGTTCGCCGACAAAAACCCCGGCTGGTATAGTGAGAAAATGCGCGGGGTCAGCGGCGCCTATTATAATGACCCATGGAAGCCGGTGTCGAAAACAGTACCGGGCGGTGTCGGCCTCTATTACGGTGTCTTCTCCGACTCCATGCCGGATATGAACCTGAAGAATGCAAAAGTGATCGCCTATCTTCAGGACACGATGCGCTTCTGGATGAATAAGGGTGTGGATGGTTTTCGGCTCGATGCGGTGACCATGCTGATTGAGGACGGTCCGAAAGCCTATTTCAACAATCCCGCCAATCCGGGCATCGTAGCGAAACTGCGGGACACACTCGATGAATATGATAACCGTTACATGATCTGCGAGGCCTCCGAAGGCGCGGAGATGTATGTGAAAGCGTGCAACGCCTTTGCCTATGGCGTGCAGGGATCGATCATCGACAGTGCGAAAAAGGGCGCGCTTCAGGCGCCTCTGGTCAAACAACTGGGCAATCCCCATGCCGACCTGATGCCGCTGGCCCTGCAAAGCCATGACGCCTATGTCGGGGATCGGCTGATGAACCAGTTCGGCGTCAATGATCCCGCCGATTACAAACTGTCTGCGGCGATATCGATCCTGGCCTCGTCGACCCCTTTTTCCTATTACGGTGAGGAGATCGGCATGAGCAATGGTGGCGTGTTCAACGATCCTGGTATCCGTTCGCCGATGAGCTGGACTGGATATCCGCGCACCGCCGGTTTCACGACGGGCAAGCCTTACCGCAATGTGGCAATCAATGTGGCCAGTCAGAATGTGGCGATAGAGGCGGGCGATCCCAATTCCCTGCTCGAATACTACCGCGCACTCTATAAGTTGCGCCGCGACCACCCGGTTTTCGGCACGGGGAAAATGACGGTGCAGTCGAAGGTCGGCGATCCGGCGCTGGTCTTCACACGAACGGGGCCGGACGACGAAGTGGCGGTATTGGTCAATCTGTCCGATACACCGCAACGCCTAAGCGTTTCGGTCGGTGAGGGCCGGTTTGTCCAATTCTTGCCTGTGGTGGGTGTGCAGGTACCGGTGCAGGTCGCCAGCGAAGGCGGCAGGCTCAGCAGCCTGGTGCCCGGCAAAACAACCCTTGTTTTTATTCGAAGCAGATAGGTCTGAGGGATAATTCGGGGCATTACAAATTGGTAAGGTGCCGCAAAACAACCATGAATCCGTCACAAACGGGTTGACGAGGGCTCTGTGTCATGGCCAGTTTGTTTCAAAATTTACCGGAGGGCTGTCTAATGACACGCGTAACATTTAATCCCCTTAAAACCCTTATGAAATCCACGGCCGTCGTTGCCCTGTCGGTCGGATTGCTGGCGGGCGGTATCAGCGTCGCTCATGCCGCTTACACGCCGCCGGCCAAGCCTTTGTCGATCGACGATCTGGCGCGCTATGACGAACTGACCGGCGTTACCATTTCACCGGACGGCAAGCATATCGCCGCGCTGATCGCCGTAAAGGGCCAGCAATGGCAGGTCATCTCGATCTGGGATACTGACGATCTCAGCAAGAAGCCGGTGTGGATTCCATCCAAGACCCAGCGTATTGTCGGTGTTGATTTCTTCAGCAACGACAAAATCTATTTCATCACCGAGCAACCGATCACGGGCGGTGATGGCAAGCCGACTTTTACCAACAAGCTCTATTATTCCGATCTCGATGGCCGCAAGATCGAAGAACCCTTCAAAATGACCGGCACCCTCAATAAGGATGTGCGCGATTCGATGGAGCGCGGTATCTCGGCCACGATTTTCAACCGCAACCTCTATGACGATAGCAAGATCCTCATGGAAACGGTTAATCCGGATGATTTCGCTCAGAAAATCTTCGAACTCGATACAAAGACCGGTAAGACGCGCACCGTGGCCTTGGGGTCAACCGAGTTCAACTACGTGGCGGCGGGTGTCGATCTCAATACCGGCGAGCCGCTGATCAAAGAACAGCTTGACACGGTTGCCGGCGAGTTCTGGTACAAGGTCTATATCAAAGACCAGACTACCGGGCAGTGGGTCTATCATGCGCCGCTGAGCTACAAGGTGGCTGAGCGCAAGAACATCACCATACTTGGCTTTGATACTGATCCGAACCAACTGGTGATTTCCACCAACATCAACGGCGATAAGAGCGCCATCTATGATTACGACATCAAGGCCCAGAAATTCTCGACCGAGGCTTTGTTCGCCAACAACAAGTACGATATCAACAAGGTTGGTTTCTCCATCGATCGCGCCAACAAGAAGACGGATATCTTCTCCGTCTCCATAGAGGGGCCCGATACGATCGTCAGCTATCTCGATCCGAAATGGGCGGCGGCGCAGAAATCGATCGAAACCAGTTTCCCCGGTAAGAATGTTCACCTGACCGTTAACCGTGATACCTATCAGACGGCGGTGGTTGAGGTTGATGCTCCGGATTTCCCGCCACAATATTACCTCTACAAGGATAGCAAGCTGCAACCGCTCGGCGGTGCCAAGCCGTGGATCGATCCCAAGACGCTCGGCAAACCGGAATTCGTCACCTTCAAGGCGCGCGATGGCCTTGATATCCCGGCTTTCATTACCTATCCGGCGGGTTGGACCCCTGACCAGGGGCCTGTGCCGTTGATCGTCCTGCCGCATGGCGGTCCCTGGGCGCGTGACGAACAAACCTGGGACATGACCGGTTGGCCGCAGTTCTTCGCCACTCGCGGCATAGCCGTCATTCAGCCGCAGTATCGCGGTTCCGAAGGATGGGGGGATAAGCTCTGGAAAGCCGGCGATAATGAGTGGGGCAAGAAGATGTCGGACGATAACGACGATGCGGCCGCCTATCTCGTGTCACGCGGCGTCGCCGACCCGAAGCGCATGGCGATCATGGGGTATTCCTATGGCGGCTTCGCGGCCATTGCGGCCAGCGTCCGTCCGAACAGCCCGTACAAATGTTCTATTGCCGGGGCGGGGGTTTCGAGCCTGCAACGCATCGGCAACCTGTGGGGTGGCAGCCACGTTCAGCGCGACATTCAGGGGCATACAGTCGATGGCATGGACCCGCTCAAGAATGTAAATAAGGCCAATATCCCGATCCTGCTTTTCCACGGTGACCATGACAGGCAAGCGGATACCGATCATTCCCGCATGTTCTATGCGGCGATGAAGTCGGCCGGGAAGGACGTGCAGTATACGGAAATCAAAGGCATGTGGCATACCCTGCCGTGGCACGTCGAATGGCAGGAGCAAAGTCTGGGGCTGATGGAAAATTTCCTGAAAAGTCCGAAATGCGGACTGATTAACTAGGTATTTTCTAACCGCAAATATTAACATTTCGTAATAAAGAAAGGCCCCGCAATCATTTGCGGGGCCTTGTGTTTGTGCAAGTGCGACAAAGTCATCACACATCCGGGTTTAAGTTTACGTTGCAACCATTTTGTTATTGCGTCGAAAATGTGACGGGATAGTGTCAGATTAAGTCCGGGGGACTGAACACAATGGAGTTATTAATGTCGAAAACGACGAATTTGACACGCAAATGGTTGCTGACAGGCACTATTTTGACCACTCTGGCCGTGGGGTTGCCTGCTGTTGCTCAGGAAACTACACCTCCTGCTGACGGCGCCACGGCCGCGCCTGCCGCGTCCGAATCGGCGCCCGCAGACGACGCCACGACCGAAGTCGTCGTTACTGGTTCGCGCATCCGCAAATCGGAATTCAATTCGGCTGCGCCTGTGCAGGTCATTACGGCTGAAAAGTCGAGCATGTCCGGCATGATCGATGCCGCGCAAATCCTGCAAAGCTCCTCGATCGCCTCCGGTTCCGGCCAGATCAACAACACTTTCACCGGTTATGTCGTCGATGGCGGCGCCGGTATCAATACACTGTCGTTGCGCGGTCTTGGTGCCCAGCGTACTCTGGTTCTGATCAACGGCCGTCGCATGCCGCCCGCCGGCGTCGGTGGGACGGTCGGTCCGGTCGACCTGAACTTCATCCCGCAGTCGATGGTTGCCCGCTACGAAATCCTGAAGGACGGCGCGTCCTCGATCTACGGGTCTGACGCCGTCGCCGGCGTCGTCAACATCATCACGACCAAGAATTTCGATGGCTTCCACATCGAAGCGTCCGGCCTGAAGTCCGAAAAGGACGGCGCCGACAGCTACACGGCCTCGGCCATGTACGGCAAGACCTTCGACAAGGGCAGCATCCTGATTTCGGGTGAGTATTTCGAACAAAAGGAATTAACGTACGCTGACCGTCCAGGGCTGGCCTGTCCGCAACTGCTGCGTTACAATGTTTCGGACGGTTCGCGCGCCGACCGGATCGACCCACGCACGGGTGACTTCAAATGCTATAACGCCAGCGGTGTGTGGGGTGGGGCTATCATTGATGGCTACACCGGTGATTATTATTTCTATGCACCGGGCCATACAAGCGGACCGCTCAATGATTACGTCAAATATGATGGGACAGCGGCGACGGTTGTCTGGGAGAATGATAATCCTGCGGCAGCCCTGAACACCACGGCCATTTCGCCAGTCAAGCGCGCCTCGCTGTTCGCTCAGGGGCAATGGCGTCCGGATTGGCTGAACGGTGCCGAACTCTATACCGAGCTGATGTTTGGCGAGCGTGAATCGTCTCAACGGGGTTGGGCTCAACTATTCCCTTACTATTCGACGAATTCCAGCGTTAACATTTTGCCGTCACAGTTCACACCTGAGGAACAGGCTTATTATGGCCTTGGGCCACATGGTTATCATGCTCAACCCATAACTATCTTTGAATCGGATTCTTCACAGAAGGTTGATCTTGGTCGATTCCTTGGTGGGGTACGCGGTACCTTGTCTTCCTGGAACTGGGATGCCTATGCTTCCTATTCGAAGAGTGTCGGCAAATACGACAATACTGCCGTGTATGCTGACCGTGTGAACTGGGGCACAGGCTTCGACCAGAACACCGGGGCGGAAATCGATGAATGTGGTGCTGGCGCACCGGCAGGCTGCGTGCCTCTAAATCTGTTCAGCCCGGACGCACAGACAAATGGTAAGCTGACTCAAGCCGAATACGATTATTATTTCACGGTCGATCACGGCCGGACGGATTATTCGCAGTTTATTGCTGAAGCCACAGCCACCGGCGATATCATGCAATTGCCGGCAGGTGCCTTGGGCGGTGCTTTTGGTGTCAGTTTCCGTAAGGATGAAATCAACGATGTGCCCGGTGAACTGGCTCGTACGGGCAATTCCTATAACCGCACCTCGGCCGGCATCACCAAGGGTTCCGATCAATTGAAGGAAGCTTACGGCGAACTGGAAATTCCAATCGTTCGCGGCAAATTCCTGTTTGAAGACCTGACCCTGAGCTTCTCCGGTCGTTACAGCGACTACGACAGCGTGGGCGACGCCACCACTTATAAGGCCGGCTTCAACTGGGCGCTGGATAATATTTTCCGTATTCGCGGTACTGCAGGCACTTCCTTCCGTGCGCCAGCCCTGTATGAACTGTTCCTCAATGACCAGACGAGCTTCCTTGGCCAGCTCAGCGTCGATCCGTGTATCAATTATAACAAGATTGGCGCCGATGGTGAATTCGCTGCCAATAGCACCATCCGTGCCAACTGTGCTGCCGATGGCGTCCCTGGCGACTACACTGGCAACGGTTCGTCTGCAGAGATCACTACGGGCGGCGGACTTGATCTGGAGCCGGAAACCTCTTATGCCACGACGCTTGGCTTTGTCTTGACGCCACCAAATACGGGTTTCCAGTTTGCCATGGACGTCTGGAAGACCAAGATCAGTAACCAGATCAGTTCAAGTGGCAGTGCGGTTGTGGGGGCTTGCTACGGCAGCGTCCAGTTCCGCTCACAACCAGGCTTCTGTGACGACTTCGTGCGTGACATGGACCCGACTTCGAGCCGTTTTAATGAAATTCTCACCATTGACGGTAGCTATAGAAATATCCCGACCGAAGAAACGGCCGGTATAGACTTCACGGTCAGCTATGAGCACGAGTTCAATTTCGGCAAGCTGTCTTCCGACGCCCAGTTCAGCTGGTATAAGTATTATAAGAGCCAGCAGTTCGAAGGTGCGGTTATCGACGATTATGTCGGTACGATCGGTAATCCGAACTGGGTAGGTGACGTCCAGACCAAGTTCACCCACAAGGACTGGCAGGTCGCCTGGACCTTCAACTATACCGGCGCTGCCAGTAATCTGGGCTGGTACGGTGAAACCGGTATGGGCACAGCTGGCACCTATACCTACAAGGCTTCGGTCCCGCCGTTCGTCACGCATGACCTCGAACTGCGTTATCGCGGTAAGTCCTTTGACATCATCGGCGGCGTAAACAACATCTTCGACAAATCTGCACCGGAAATCGGTGATGGTGCCTATGCAGGCTCTGCCGCCCGTCTGGGCAACTATCCGTTCTCCAGCCAGTACTACAGCGGTCTGATCGGTCGTCAGTTCTACCTGAATGTCTCGAAGGATTTCTAAATCCTGACGGAATGACTAAAGAGAAGCGGCGAGGGTGACCTCGCCGCTTTTTTTCTTATGTACCGGGCATGAAAAAACGGCGGGCCGACCGACCCGCCGTTCTCTGTTTGAGCCTTCGCTGCGCCTACAGCACGCCCAGCATTTGCGCCACGAGAGGGTGACGCACGATATCCTTGTCCTTCAGACGGACCACCTCGATGGTATCGACTGCCTCGAACTTATCGGCCACGTCGGCCAGGCCGGAAATGCCGGGCAGGAGGTCGCTTTGTGCCGGATCGCCGGTGACGACCATGGTGGAATTCCAGCCAAGGCGGGTCAGCAGCATCTTGAGTTGCACATAGGTGCAGTTCTGGGCTTCATCGATGACGACGAAGGCATTGTTGAGCGTACGGCCGCGCATGTAACCCACCGGGGCGATCTCGATCAGGCCCTCTGCCATCAGCGCCTTGACGCGCTTCATGCTGATCCGGTCGGTGAGGGCATCGTAAAGCGGACGCAGGTAGGGAGCCAGCTTGTCTTCCATGTCGCCGGGCAGGAAGCCGATCGATTCCCCGGCCTCGACCGCTGGTCGGGAGAGCACGATGCGACCGACCTTGCCGGCTTCCAGGGCCTCGACGGCTTTGGCAATAGCGAGATAGGTTTTGCCGGTGCCTGCGGGACCGAGCGCCAGAACCAGGTTTTTCTCATCGATAGCCGCCATCAGGGCAGCCTGACCTTCGGATTTCGGCTTGATGGTCTTGACGTAGGACTGATCACGATCTTCGTTGGCGGGGCCGCTGGGGGACCAGCCACCATTGACACCGGCACCATGAACATTCAGCCGGCGCACTTTCGTATCGGGCGCGAATTGCTCCGCATCCAGATTGCCTTCGCGCATAAAACGTTTAGCGGCTCGCTTGGTCATGGTGGGCTCCTTGAAAAAGAACATGAAAAAAGGCGACGCCATAAGAGGCTCGCCTTTGCGGTAGAGATACACGGTGAGAGGTGGAAATTCGGCAACAGCCAGAGGACCAAAAATGGAACCCGTCATCGCCGCAGGGGGGCGGTGGGGGAGAAGCAAGGGACGAAAACGCAACCCGAATTGCCACTGATAACCTCTAAGGCTGGAACCTTAAGTGTGATGCCGAATTTAAGAAAGAGAGCACTGATTCCCTTTCCTGTAACGACGCTATCAGATTCGTCTAGGATGGTTAGCGATATCTTAATTGCGCCGATCACTTTCATAATTTCGCAAATGCGTCATAAAGAACCAATGGGAAATACCAATGAAAAGGGCAGCGGAAATGGCCTTATATACACTCGGAAACAAGGCGCCTAAGCTGCCGACGGAAAACCGGTTCTGGATCGCGCCGTCAGCCGATATCATCGGTGACGTGACTCTGGGCGAGGACGCCAGCATATGGTTTTGCGCCGTGGTGCGTGGCGACAATGATCCGATCACTATCGGTGCCCGAACCAATATCCAGGATGGGGCTGTGCTGCATTCCGATGATGGGGTGCCGCTGACCATTGGTGACGATGTGACGGTCGGCCACAAGGCGATGATCCATAGCTGCGAGATCGGCGACAACAGCCTGATTGGCATCGGTGCGGTCATACTGGCGCGGGCGAAGATCGGCCGCAATACCATTGTCGGTGCCGGCGCCCTGGTGCCGGAAGGCAAAGAATATCCCGATGGCGTATTGCTGATCGGCCAGCCGGCGCGGGTGGCGCGCGAACTGACGCCGGAGCAGATCGGCAAGCTGACGCATTCGGCGGCGCATTATGTCCGCAACTGGCGGCGCTTCAGACGGGATTTGAAGCCTGTCTGACCAGCGCCCATTGACTTTGCTTTTCACAGTTCCATGTCAGATGAGTGAGCAATTGAAGGAGTATCCATGCCTGCGCTGATCTGTCCTGTTTGCCAGGGTTCTTTCCGTGAAGTCATCCGGGAAGGCATACTGATCGATATCTGCACCCAGTGCCAGGGCGTCTGGCTGGATCGCGGTGAACTGGAAAAGCTGATTGTCCTGTCGAGGGAAGACCGAGACATTCCGTTGCCGCCACCTTCCCAGCCGCGCGCGCCATCCTATCGCCGCGACGATGATGACCATCGTTATGAGGGGCGTGATTTCGCTCATGGCCAAAAGAAGAAAAAGAAGGGCTTCGACTTCGGCGATATCTTTGATTTTGGTGATTAACGAGGGGTCATGATTGGCGGAAGAGGCCAAGCACCCATGACTGCGACTGGGCGGAAATCGACAGCATCTGGATGGCCAGTTGCTGTCTGACTTGCAGCGATTGGAGCCTGGCGCTCTCCTTCGCCATATCGGCATCAACCAGATTACCAATTCCGGCGGTGATGGTGTCCTGAAGCTTGCCGATAAAGGTCAGGTGCGTATCGAGGGACTTCGAGGACGTGCCGAGCCGGGCCAGGGCCGCCGATACGTTGTTGATCGAAGAATCGAGTGAGGACAGTAAGGTCGCCGCCGAACTGGCGGTCGAGAAACTGGCGCTCGCACCCAGGGTCACGATAGATCCACCGAGCGACATATTCTGGGCGTCCACGGTAAGCCGGCTGGTGCCATCGGCATTGGCCAAGGCGGCGATAGACGATCTGGAGCCATTGAGCAGGTTGATGCCGTTGAAGCCGGCATTCGCCAGGGTCATGGTAATCTGATTGCGAATGGCGACGAAATCATCTTTCAGCGCATTGCGGGCGGTCGAATCGAGCGACGTATCCGAGGCTTCCAGAGCCTTGTCCCGAAGCTGACTGAGCAGGTCGGAGACCGATTCCCCCGCCGTCATGGCGACATCAATGACGGATGAATTGCGTGACAGGGACTCTTTTACGGCGTCGAGCGAACTGACGGTTGAGCGCTGGCTCTGGGCGATGGCCCAGGTGGCGCCGTCATCCTTGGCGCTGGCCACCTTCAGGCCTGTCGAGATACGGTTCTGCGTCGTCTGAAGATCCTTATTGATCGCATTCAGATTCTGCAGGGCGACCATGGCCCCGATATTGGTGTTTATGGAGTTCATTCTTGAACGTCCCGTTGTTCCAATGACTTTCTGTCAGGCGGCGTTTTAAGGCGCCATCCATAACTATGTCACAACAGGCCTAACGCGAGTTAAAGAGTGGCAAATATATTTCGGTAAGGCTGACATTGGCTTGCGCTTCACTCTTTGAGAAAAGAAAGCGATCCACAGGTTACACAGATTACACAGATTTTTCAGAGATTTATCGACAGACTGTGTGGGAAACACGGATTTCTATCGGCGCGAAGCGCTGGCCATTTACGACAGGCACATGAGCTAAACGACAAGGCTCTGAAAAATCTGTGCAATCTGTGGACACTCTTATTCTTTTGTCCCACGACCTTTGAGGGCTGACAACTTTCTTTAGGTGCGGGCGCGCGCTTCTTCGATGCCCTTGTTGGCCAGCTGGTCGGCGCGTTCGTTCATCTCGTTGCCGGCATGGCCCTTGACCCAGATCCACTTGATTTTGTGTGGTTGGCAGGCGGCATCGAGTCTGATCCACAGGTCGTCATTCTTCACCGGCTTCTTGTCGGCGGTCTTCCAGCCGCGCGCCTTCCAGCCTTTGATCCACTCGGTCATGCCCTTCAACACATACTGACTGTCGATATAGAGCTTGACCTCGCACGGCTTTTTAAGCGCTTCCAGTCCGGCAATTGCCGCCATCAGCTCCATGCGATTGTTGGTGGTCTGAGGTTCGTAGCCGTAAAGTTCTTTCTCATGCAGGCCGGACATCAGGATACAGCCCCAGCCGCCGGGGCCCGGATTGCCCTTGCAGGCGCCGTCTGTGTAGAGAATTACGTGAGTGCGTTCGGTCATGGGCGCTTATTGTCGGAGTCGAGCTGGGAGGCAAGCGATGTGAATTAAGCGTCTGTCAGGGCGCGCGGTAATTTGAATGTGACCGTTTCGCGGATGCCATTGTTCTCAATGATTTCGGCGTCAAATCTGGCTGCTACAGCCGCCACCAGACCGCTGATCAGGTCTTCCGGCGCGGAGGCTCCGGCGGAAATACCCAGCGTGTTTACGCCTTCGAACCAGTTCCAGTCGACATGGCTGGCGTCGTCGACCAGATAGGCGGCCTTGGCGCCGGCGCGCAGGGCCACCTCGACCAGTCGTTGCGAGTTGGAGGACTTGGCCGAACCGATCACCAGCACCAGGTCGCAATCGGCTGAGACTTGCTTGACCGCATCCTGACGGTTGGTCGTGGCATAGCAGATATCTTCCTTGTGCGGCACGGCGATGGACGGGAAGCGGGCCTGCAGGGCGCCGACGATTTCGGCCGTATCATCGACGGACAGCGTGGTCTGGGTAACGAAGGCCAGATTATCGGGGTCGACCGGGACGAATTCACGCGCCTGTTCGACCGTTTCGATCAGTTTGACCGTACCTTCCGGCAGTTGGCCCATGGTGCCAATGACTTCCGGATGGCCGGCATGGCCGATCAGGATGATCTCGCGACCCTCGTTATAATGACGTTCAGCCTCGACATGGACCTTGGAAACCAGCGGGCAGGTGGCGTCAAGATAGAACATCTGGCGATTTTGCGCATCGGCCGGAACGGATTTCGGCACACCGTGGGCCGAGAATACCACCGGACGATCCGGCGGGCACTGGTCCAGTTCCTTGACGAAGATGGCGCCCAGGCCCTTCAGGCGGTCGACGACATGCTTGTTGTGCACGATCTCGTGGCGCACATAGACCGGGGCGCCGTAACGCTCGATGGCGCGTTCGACAATCTGGATGGCGCGATCAACGCCGGCGCAAAAGCCGCGCGGCGTGGCGAGATAAACCTTTAGAGGGCGGGCAGGGGCGGTCATACAGCTCACATAAGTCTTTTCTGCGGGTTTGGGAATATGTGTCTCCAACTATTGCGGACCAATCGTTGGCAAGGGCAAGCGCCCGCCCGAGACTTTGCCCTCAAGCAGCGAAGTGCCAGGGCTTCGCATGGGCGAGGAAGCTCACCTGGCTTGAGGGCATATCAAAGCTGTCGACCTTCTGCCGCACTTTGGCCGCAAGTGCTCCATAAAACCCTTTGAAAAGTGATTTCAAGGCGCTACACATCCGTTAAGGATGCGCTTCACCTGAGGCTGCTTCGCACATATTTATCGCTATTGGGGATCTTCACGCCTATGTCAGTTGTTATGCGCCGTATTCTGGCCGGGGTTTGCCTGGGTGTGCTTCTCAGCGGTTCCGCCGGTGTTGCCATGGCACAGATGGGGGGGCGTGGCGGTCAGGGCGGTGGTGCCGGCGGTGATGACGACCAGCAGAGCGCTGCCGACCGCCAGAAGAAGGACGATGAGTGGGGCAACCGCTCGCTCAACCTGAAAAAGCTCAAGGCTGAAGGGCCGTGCCCTTATGTGAAGGTGCTTTACGACGCGGCGCGCTATCACCAGTTCAAGAATGATGTCCAGACAACGGCCGCTGCCATGTGGACGGGCGAAATCAACGGCATTCAATCGGAATGCGCCTATCAGGGCACTGAGCCGATTCAGGTCGGCATGGATGTCAGCTTCTCGCTCGGCCGCGGGCCGCAGGCGGAAGGCCAGACCAATGTCTACCACTACTGGATCGCGGTGACTGAGCGCGACAAGACAGTACTGGCCAAGCAGGAATTCGAGCTGCCGGTGACCTTCGCCGAAGGCCAGCAGAAGGTTGACGTCAATACGCGCCTCGAAGGGATCTATATTCCGCGCAAGGACATCACCGTTTCCGGCTCGAATTTCGAAGTCCTGATCGGTTTCGACGTGACGCCGCAGATGGCCGAGTTCAACCGCGAGGGCAAGCACTTCCGCTATGTCTCACCCGTTGAACAGAAGCCGGCCCAATAAGGTTCTTGTCTTGCGAGGGGCATGTGGCTTAAGAGGGCGGTGAATTTACCTCCCGGATAGTCCTATGCCCGCCTTTACCGAAGCCTTCATCGACTCCCACGATTTCAAGACCGAACTAAGCGACAGCGCGGCCTCTGCCTTTTTGGCGGAAGGCTTCGATGCTGCGGCAGGTCGTGTGAATGCTTCGGACCGGCCGGACCTGGCCGATTTCCAGTGCAATGGCGCCCTGGCTGTCGCCAAGGCGGCCAAGGCCAATCCGCGTGAAGTGGCCGGCAAGATCGTTGCGCACCTTGCCAATGACACCCGTCTCAAGGGACTGGAAATCGCCGGTCCCGGCTTTCTCAATTTCGTGCTCTCGGAAAATGCCCTGAGCGTTCGCGCCAATGCACTGGCGGCTGATGCACGTCTCGGTGCGCCGAAGGTGGCGGATGCCCGCAAGGTGATCATCGATTTTGGTGGCCCGAACGTCGCCAAGCCTATGCATGTCGGCCACCTGCGCACGGCGGTGATCGGCGAATCGCTCAAGCGCATCTTCCGCTTCATGGGCGACGAGGTGATGGGCGATGCCCACTTCGGCGACTGGGGCTACCAGATGGGCCTGCTGATCACGGCGGTTTCCGACGAACAACCCGATCTGCCCTATTTCGATGAGGCCTTCACCGGCGACTATCCGGCCGAGGCGCCGGTGACGCTGGAAGACCTGGAGCGGCTTTACCCTTACGCCTCCAATAAGGGCAAGGAAGACGAAGCCTATCGCAACCGCGCCAAGGCGGCGACCCGTGAACTCCAACAGGGGCGCCGGGGCTATCGCGCCCTGTGGTCGCATTTCGTGGTCGTCAGCCGCGAAGCCCTGATCCGTGATTATGGCGCGCTCGGCGTCACCTTCGATTGGTGGAAGGGCGAATCCGACGCCGATCCTTATATCGAAGGCATGATCGCCGACCTGAAGACGCAGGGCCTGCTGGAAGCCGACCAGGGCGCGCAGATCGTCCGCGTGGCCAAGGAAACTGACAAGAAGGATGTGCCGCCGTTGCTGGTCGTCTCGTCGGAAGGCTCTTCGATGTACGGCACGACCGACCTGGCCACCATCGTCCAGCGTAAGGCCGAATATACGCCAGACCTGACGCTCTATATCGTTGATCAACGCCAGTCCGACCATTTCGAGCAGGTCTTCCGCGCCGCCTATCTGGCAGGCTATGCCGAGGAAGGTCATCTCGAACATGCCGCCAACGGCACGGTCAATGGCGCCGATGGCAAGCCTTTCAAGACCCGCGACGGCGGCACACTCAAACTGCACGACCTGATCAGTCAGGCGTTAGAGAAGGCCAATGCCCGCCTGAATGAGGCCGGCCTGGGCGAAGGGCTTTCGGAAGCGGCCTTTGCCGACACAGCGCACAAGGTGGCCGTGGCGGCGCTGAAATTCGCCGAACTGAGCAATCACCGCCTGACCAATTATATCTTTGATCTCGATCGTTTCATGAGCTTCGAGGGCAAGACCGGGCCGTACCTGCTTTATCAGGCGGTGCGGATGAAATCGATCCTGCGCAAGGCGGGTGAGCAGGGGCTGACTGCCGGTGAGATCACCGTGACCGAGCCGGCGGAGCGCGAACTGGTGCTGTTGCTCGATGGTTTCGATAACGCGCTGAAGGAAACCTATCTCAAGCGCGCACCGAATATTCTGGCCGATCATGTTTACCGTCTGGCGCAGGGCTTCTCGAAGTTTTACGCCAATTGTCCGGTGCTGGTCGGTGAGGATGCGGTGCTCAAGGCCTCGCGTCTGGGACTGGTCAGTTTGACATTGAAGCAGCTTGAGCTGGGCCTCGACCTGATGGGCCTGAGCGCACCAGAACAGATGTAGCAGGGCCGCGGGCCCTGCACCCTAACTCGACAGTGCAACAAACCTGCTGACAAACGCCCGTAACTGAGGTTTATTGTTACCAAGGCGTTAACGGGTGGCTGGCGGCATGTCCAAGGACAAGAGTGCAGGGATGGGAGACGGATGGCCGTTGCCGTTCTTTCGCAAACGCGCCGCCTTCTATTATGATGGCTTCAACCTCTATCATGCGGTCGATGCCTATAAGCGCCCCTATCTCAAATGGTTGAATCTCAAGGCGCTGGGCCGCGCCATCGCGCCAAAATCCGAGGTGGTCAAACGCGTGGTGTGGTGTTCGGCCTTTTCGCCGACCCGCCGTTCGAAGTTGCAGCGCCATGAGGATTACCGCAAGGCGCTGGTAGGACAGGGGATAATTTGCCGTATGGGGCACTTCATCCATGCCATGGATGGCTGCAATAGCTGCGGTCACAAATGGCAGATTTCCGTCGAAAAACAGAGCGATGTCAATCTGGCGCTATCCATTGCCGCCGATGCCGAGGACGACTTGTTCGACGTTTGCTATCTGGTGACGGCCGATGGCGACCACGCTGCCACGGCGCGCTATCTCAAGGAACGTTTCCCGAAAAAGAAACTGGTGCTTGTCACGCCACCGGGGCGCTATCATAATCGCCATATCGAACGCATAGCCGATGAATGCGTCGAGATCCAAACCCACCATCTGGAGGCGTCGCTCTTGCCGGAAATGGCCAAATACAAGCAGCGTTTCCTCGGCCGCAAGGAAATGGTGCCGCGTCCTGAAATCTATGACCCGCCACAGGTGCGCGTCAAAAGTCATCTGAAGCTTATCGTCAATAATGGTTAAACCGCTTGAGAAGGGTCTGTACGACCTGCTGGAAACCCGTCTGTCGCCGGAATGCCTGGCGGCTTTCAAGGCGCGGGGCGATGACGCCTATGTGCTGGGTGATCTGGATGACGACGCCACAACGGACTTCTATATAGACGACATGCTGACCCTGCTGGCCATTCATGGCGTCAAGCCGCCGGCGGAACAAAAGGTCTCGCCGTTTTGGTGGCTGTGGCCGGACAAGTGTCTGGTTTATCGGGACTTTACCGTTGGTGAACTAAAGGCGCTGGCCAAAAACAAGGTCTGGCCGGTGGACGCCTATTCTTACGAGCCGGTGCCCTTATCGCAAAAATTGACCAGCCTGACGGTGATGCTGGTCCTGACGGGGTTGGTGATCGGGATTGCGGCGCTGCTGATGTTCTGGCTGGTGCATTGGCTGCGTTGAAGTTACAGGTGTTTCACCGCTATGGGACGTCCCCATTTGCTATTTAAATATTCGCTTAGTAGCCGTCGGTGGCAATGATGCGGCGTAGCCTCGGAACATAGCAAGCAGGTGCTGTCGAACATTTCCGGTTGATATTTTTCTTCGACCTTGCGCTCACGCATCAGGCCAAGAAAACGATCCTGAAAGGTGTTCCAATCGCCTTTTTCCTTTTTATAGGCTTTGAGAATATCATCCGTCGGCGCCAGGAGCGGGTGATGCGTATAGCCCATACTGCCAATGGATTTAAGGAAAAAGGCCAGATCTTCGGATTTGGCGAAGCCTGCCAGTTGTGAGCTGTTATGCAGGCGAATATCGAACACTCGCTTCACGCCGGCTTGTTGCAGCCGCTGGAAGAAGTTTTGGGCCGAGGTTTGCGTGAAACCGATCGTGAAGAGCGTCGAGGGATGCATGACTTTATGCCGTTTCGGCAAAGGCGACTTTACGGGCACGCTGGGCATAGGCAATATTCAGGCGCTGCGTAGCGTCAGCGAATAAGTCATCCTGAACTTTATTCGATAGTTCAAGCAGTTGTATTTCGATCTGGCTTTGAGAGATGTGACTTCCGTCGGGAAGTATATGTTGCGTATCTCTGTCCTTTTGCAGAAGCGCCCGACCAATCAGCAGGCAGCGGTGGCAATCCAGCGGATGTTGTTCCGAGCACATCATGGCGATGCGGTGATCCTGGGCGCCTTTCAGCAGGCGTTCCAGTCCGTCATGGAATTCGGCTTCGCCGGCCATCTTTTCATAATCAGCCACGCCTTCGCAGTAGAGCGCCTTATTTGATGGCCGCCCGCCCAAGGGCTGGCCGAGGAAAACATAGGCTATGCCGTCATTTTTAAGGCTGCTTTTCAGCGCATCGGCATTGAAGGCAGGTGTATGCCGTGAATAGGGTTGAGTTCTGACATCCGCAATAGCAGTAACCTGCGCGGCTTTCAGGAGGGCCAAAAACCGTTCATAATCATGATTGGAATGGCCTATGGAGAAAAGCGGGGCGTGCGCAGTCATAATTACCAAAAAACTCCATTTATCATTACGAAGCATTCGTTAGGGTGATCAGACCATGCCCGGGCCAAACCGAGCCTGACATGCAGCGACGCCTGCTGGGGGATATGCGCATTTATAGCATCAATCCCGTGATTCCGCCATATATCGCGCAAGGCGAGACAGGTAACGGGCAAACCGTATATGCGTTCTGCATCCTGTAGCTGGGCCTTGAGCTTGCCATCGTCTTCGTAGAACCGCAGATATTGCGCATCGATCTTTAAGCCCCATAAAGAGCGAGTCTGGCAACCATGGGGTACGAAGGCAGTGGCGCGTTCCCTATAGGTCCGACTGATATGGATATGGCCTTGAAAGGCGGCGTCTACCGTAGCGGTTGTAGGTGGGGCCGTTCTTGATAACCAATTTTGTGGCGGTGAAGGCAGGGACTTGATTTTAAAGGCATGAACAGAGGTATCCTCCGTTTTGTGAGGGAAGTGACCACTAAGCGATTCATTTGTGGGGGCAAAATAATAGAGATTACCTGTTGTAAATCCGTGCTTTTTTATAAGGGTAGCAGACCAGTGCGGGCTGTTGGGCAGGGGGCGCACCATTCTCTTCTGGTCAATATCCCAGCCCGCCATGCAGATATGTTCATGATGCATCTCTGTGATGTCGGTAATTAATAACCGCATGTGCCCTCCAGTGCTGAAAATTAAAATTAAATCTATGATTGTTTTCCTGTCAACTGAAGCCAATGGAGACATCCATTTTGTCTCTTCCAGCTTGACTCTTTTCCCCGCCTATCGCACAAGCGAAAGGACTCGCGGGAGAGAGTGTGACGCTCACACCGCCGATGGCGCAACCGCCCCGGAAACGCTCAGGCAAACGGACCGCAAGACATATTAAACGCTGGAAAGTAGAACCTTGAAGGTTCTCGCCGAAGGAGCAAATCTCTCAGGCTAAAAAGGGACAGCGGGGGCAGAACGTATTTCAAACCGTCTGCGAGCCCCCATGTCTGAACCTAGCGATTCCCTGCAATTCACCCCGCTTTTCGATCGCCATGTCGCGCTTGGCGGCCAGATGGTGCCCTTTGCCGGCTACAATATGCCGGTGAAATATGAGGGCGTTCTGGCTGAACACAAATGGACCCGTGCCGAGGCCGGCCTGTTCGACGTGTCGCACATGGGCCAGGCGCGCATGACCGGTGAGGGCGCTATTGCCGTGCTGGAAGCCCTGACTCCGACTGATTTCTCCATGTTAGCCCAGGGCAAGCAGAAATATTCGCTGCTGCTGGGTGAAGACGGCGGCATCCTCGATGACTGGATGGTCTCGCGGCCCTTCGCCGAGGGCTTTATGCTGGTGGTCAACGCCGCTTGCAAGGATCAGGATTTCGATATCATCGCTGACTTTATCGCCGACGATGAAACCGGCGCCGACGTCGAGTTCGAAGTCCTGAGTGACCGCGCACTGCTGGCGTTGCAAGGCCCCAAGGCCAAAGACGTGATGAAAGAACTCTGCCCCGCCGCCACTGAGATGTATTTCATGGAGTGCGGCACGTTCCAGCTTCTCGGCGAAATCGCCTATATCTCGCGTTCGGGCTATACCGGCGAAGACGGCTTCGAGATCAGCTTCCCGGCCGAGCGTGTTGGCGACCTGTGGGACGAACTGCTGTCCAACCCGATCGTCAAGCCTATCGGTCTCGGCGCGCGTGATTCCTTGCGCCTTGAAGCTGGCATGCCGCTCTATGGCCACGAAATGGATGCCGGCTACACGCTGGCCGAGGCCAATCTCGGTTTCGCCATGAACAAGTCGCGCCTGACGCGCGGCGATATCAAGGGCATCGACAAGTTGAAAGCCCAACTCGATGGCAAGCTCGATCGTGTCCGTGTCGCCATCCGTGTGCTGGCCGGCCCGCCGGCCCGCGAAGGCGCCAAAATCCTGTCGGAAGAGGGAATTGAACTGGGCGTCGTGACCTCCGGCGTGCCGTCACCGACGCTAGGCTACTCGATCGCCATGGGCTATGTGCCGCCGGCGCAATCGGCCATCGGTACGAAGCTGAAACTCGAAACCCGCGGCAAGCCATATGCTGCTGAAATCGTCTCATTGCCGTTCGTTGCCAACGGCTACCACCGCAAACCTAAAGCTTAAGGATCAGAATCATGAAGTTCACCAAAGATCATGAATGGGTCAATGTCACCGGCAATGAAGCCTTTGTCGGCATCACACTGTACGCCGCCGAAGCGCTTGGCGACGTTGTGTTCGTCGAAATCCCCGACGTCGGCAAGGTGCTGAAGACCGGCGACAGCTTCGCCGTTGTCGAAAGCGTCAAGGCGGCGTCGGATGTCTACGCGCCGGTGTCTGGCGAAGTCATCGAGGCGAATACCGAGTTGACCGGCGCGCCGGAAACCATCAATGCCGTGCCGGAAGCCGGCGGTTGGATCGCCAAGATCAAGCTGGCCGACGCCTCCGAACTGGACGGCCTGATGGATCGCGTCGCCTACGAAGCCTATCTGGCAACTCTTTAAATCACACGGCTAAAGGTCAGTATTCATGCGTTATTTGCCTCTGAGCAACGGCGACCGCGCCGCCATGCTGGAAAAGATCGGTGTCGACAGCGTCGATGCTTTGTTCGTTGATGTGCCGCAATCGGCGCGTCGTAGTGGCACGGTCGATCTGCCGAAATTCGCCGGCGAACTGGAAGTGGAGGCGCAACTGAACGCCTTCGCTGCGCAGAACGTGTCGCCCGCCAAGGTGCCGTTCTTTGTCGGCGCCGGCGCCTATCGCCACCATATCCCGGCGACGGTCGATCACATCATCCAGCGTTCGGAATTCCTGACCAGCTATACGCCGTATCAGCCGGAAATCGCGCAGGGCACGCTGCAAGTCCTGTTCGAGTTCCAGTCTCAGGTGGCCCGCCTGACCGGGATGCCGGTAGCCAATGCCTCGCTCTATGACGGTTCGACCGCGGCCGCTGAAGGCGTGCTGATGGCGACCCGCGTCACCAGGCGCAACAAGGCCGTGCTGTCCGGTGGTCTGCATCCGCACTACCGCGAAACGGTCGAGACGCTTGCTCATGCGGTGGGCATCGAAACCGAGGCCTGCGCCGTCGCCGTCGATAACGAAGCCGATGTGCTGCAACATATTGACGCCAATACGGCCTGCGTCGTCGTCCAGACCCCAAACGTCTTCGGGACCGCTACTGACGTCACCGAGATCGCCAAGGCGGCCCAAGCCGCCGGTGCGTTGCTGATCGTGGTTGTCACCGAGGTCATGTCGCTGGGCCTGCTGAAATCGCCTGGTGAAATGGGCGCCGATGTCGTGGCCGTCGAAGGCCAGTCGATCGGCGTGCCGCTATCTTACGGCGGTCCCTATGTCGGGCTGTTTGCCGCCAGAGAAAAGTACCTGCGCCAGCTTCCCGGCCGCCTGTGCGGCGAGACCGTCGATGCCGATGGCGAGCGTGGTTTCGTGCTGACGTTGTCCACCCGCGAACAGCATATCCGCCGTGACAAGGCGACCTCTAATATCTGTACCAATTCAGGCCTTTGTGCGCTGGCCTTCAGCGTCCATATGAGCCTGCTGGGCCAGACCGGCCTGCAACGTGTCGCCAAGATCAACTACGCAAAGGCCCACGAGCTAAAATCGAAGATGGTTACCGCCGGTTTTGAAGTGGTCACGCCGCGTTTCTTCAATGAATTCACCGTCAAGCTGGCAAAACCTGCCATCGCGGTTGTGGAAGCTCTGGCGGCGAAGAATGTCCTCGGCGGCGTGCCTTTCGCCCGTTTGCAAAATGAGCCGGGCTTCGAGAACCACCTGATCGTCGCCGTTACCGAAACCGTGTCGGACGCCGATATCGCTACCCTTGTTGCCACGCTTAAGGAGGTCGCCCAATGAGCATGAATAATGTTGGTCGCCCAAGCGCCCCGGAAATTACGGTTGAAGCCACCTCGTTCAAGACCCTGCTCGGTGGCAAAGGGTTGCTGCAATCCGAAAAGCTGATCTTCGAAAAAGACGATTACAGCCGTACCGGCGTCGATTTCGCCGATATCGCCATTGAAGCGTCTGATCTGGATGGCCTGCTGCGCTCGGACCTGTCGCTGCCCGGTCTCACCGAGCCGGAAGCCATGCGCCACTATGTGCGCCTGTCGCAGAAGAACCATGCCATCGATCTGGCGCTCTATCCGCTCGGTTCGTGCACCATGAAGCACAATCCGCGCCTCAATGAGAAGATGGCCCGTGTCGCCGGTCTCGGCGATATCCACCCGCTGCAACCGGTCTCGACCGTTCAGGGCGCGCTGGCGCTGATGGATACGCTGTCTCACTGGTTAAAGACCCTGACCGGCATGCCGGCTGTCGCCATCACGCCGAAAGCCGGCGCGCACGGCGAACTATGCGGCCTGCTGGCCATCAAGGCCGCCCACGAGGCGAAGGGCGAGGGCCACCGCCGCACCGTGCTGGTCCCCACCTCGGCCCACGGCACCAACCCCGCCACCGCCGCCTTCGTCGGCTACACGGTCAAGGAAGTGGCGCAGACGGCTGATGGCCGCGTCGATGTGGCCGATCTGGCGTCTAAGCTTGCTCCGGATGTCGCCGCTATCATGGTGACCAACCCCAATACCTGCGGCTTGTTCGAGCGTGACATCGTCGAGATCGCCCGCGTCACCCACGAAGCCGGCGCCTACTTCTATTGCGATGGCGCCAACTTCAACGCCATCGTCGGTCGCGTCCGTCCGGGCGACCTGGGCGTTGACGCCATGCACATCAACCTGCACAAGACCTTCTCGACGCCGCACGGCGGCGGCGGTCCAGGTGCTGGTCCTGTGGTGCTGTCGGAAGCGCTGGCGGCCTATGCGCCCAAGCCATGGGTTGTTTCCAACGGTTCGGGTTTCGACATGCTGGAGCATGACGAAGGCGGCTCGACCGCCAATTTCGGCCGTATGTGCGCTTTCCACGGCCAGATGGGCATGTTCATCCGCGCCCTGACCTACATGCTCAGTCACGGTTCGGATGGCCTGAAGCAGGTGGCCGAGGATGCCGTCCTCAATGCCAACTACATCAAGGCCTCGTTGCAGGACCTGATGAGCGTACCGTTCCCTGAAGGGCCGTGTATGCACGAAGCATTGTTTGATGACGCCTGGCTGGAAGGCACGGACGTGACCACGCTCGATTTCGCCAAGGCGATGATCGACGAGGGCTTCCACCCGATGACCATGTACTTCCCGCTGGTTGTCCATGGCGCCATGCTGATCGAGCCGACAGAAACGGAATCGAAGGACGAACTGGATGGCTTCATCGCCGTGCTGCGCGCCTTGGCCGAAGCCGCCATAGAAACGAAGAATGGGGCCGGCGATGTGGCCCGTTTCAAGGGCGCGCCTTACCTGGCACCTGCCAAACGCCTCGATGAGACCCGTGCGGCCCGTGCCCCCCGTCTGAGCTATACCTGAGCGCTAACTACTTTTTATCGCCAATGGGGCGAAGATGGGATGGACTTCCGATGAGGTCCATCCCATCTTCGTATTATGACCGTGTTATTGAAATTGCTGATGACGGCGCTGGGTGTGGTGCTGATGGCCGTAGGCGTGGTGATCATGCCACTGCCGGGGCCCTTCGGTGTGCCGGTGATTTTGCTTGGCCTGATCATTCTGCTGCGCAGTTCGATGTGGGTAAAGCGACGCTTTATGAAGTTGGTCCGCGCGCATCCGAAAGTGCTTAGGCCGGTGCGGGCATTGCTGCGGCCGGGCGCCAAGGTGATCGCTATGATGTGGCTGCATACCCTGCGCGTGGAGCGTCGTCTGCTGCCCAAAAAACGCCGGTTCATGTATCGCTTCCGTCATGATGTAAAAGCGATTCTCCGCAATCGCCGCCCAGGGCCAAAGCCTGCGGAAGCGTCCGGTCACAAGCCGCGCAAACTGCTGTCATATTAAGTGATGACCTGTGGCGCGTCGCCGCATCGTATCCTGACATATCCTTGCCTATATAGGGTTTACGATCGCCAGAAGGCATCGGTGCTCGCCCGGTTTTCCCAATGAGTGACGTGGGGGAAATTAATTTTAATCCACATTCATCGGATATTCAGGACGAGCCTTTACATTGCCGTATTGCCTCTCCATATGAGGCCAAGGACGTTATGTTGCGTCGCAAAAACTTAGAGTTGGTGGGGCGTGACAAGGCGTCCGGATAAGCAAAATGTCGAGTGAAAACGGCGCGCCTGCGTCACAAAAATCATTGGTTCTTGTAAAGCCCAGCGCCCGGACGTGGCGTTCCGTGAAGCGCGCCGCAAAGCGCTTCTCGAAGAAGGTGCTTGGCTGGATCATGATTGCGCTCGGTTTTGTATTCCTGGCCGCAGGTTTCCTGCTGATCATCATTCCAGGCCACTACTTCCTGATCCTCATTGGCCTGATCCTGATCCTGCGTAACGCTTTCTGGGCGCGCCGCCAGTTCATTCATCTCAAGCGGCGTCATCCGAACTGGGTCATGCCGCTGCGCAAGCTGTTGCGCCGCAATCCGCAAGTGGTGTCGATCTTCTGGCAACAGGTACTCAAGTTCGAGCGCCTGATTTTAAGGGGGCGCGGCCAACTGGTCGGTATCCGCCGCCGATTTCTCCGCAAACCGCGTACGGTCTAAGAACGGCAAGTAATTTGAAAAGCCCTCCGGTCCTGCCGGAGGGCTTTTTGCTGTTTTGCATTTCCATGTTAACCTCGGCCTATGCTACCGCTTTCCGGCGGAGCGAGGGAGGGGAAAATGGAACCTTATATTCGTACCTTGATGATGGCGGTGCCTTGGGATGTCTTTGGCGGCCTGACTATCGTGGTCAAATTTCTGGTTATGATCATGCTCGCTGCGGGGACAGTGGCGGTGATTACTGCCGTAATGCGCAAGCTCAGCGGCGGACCACGTTCGGGACTGTTGACAGCCATGGGTATTGTGGCGCTGGTGGCAGGCTTACTGGGCGCAGCGTATAACGGCTTGAATTCATATATCGCTTATCAGATGATGAAGCCGGTACGGCTGATTGTCGTATTTCCGTCTATCATCGAGGTAGTTTACGTCCTGCTCCTGGCCTTGATTATCTGGGGCATCGTCCTCTGGGGCAATGCTGGCGCCAGACGCGCCTGAGCGTCCGCCGCCGATTGAATCTTATACCGGTAAGGTTACGCCGCTTGCCGGATAGGGAGATGATGTGTGGCATCTGAAACGAACAGGGTCATATTCGCCGCTTTGATCGGCAATATTCTGGTGGCGACGACCAAGGCTGTTGCGGCGGCCATGACCGGTTCTTCAGCCATGCTCTCGGAGGCGATCCACAGCTTCGTCGACACCGGCAATGAGGTACTCCTGCTTTATGGCATGCACCGGTCACGGCGAAAGCCCGACGAGGCGCATCCGCTGGGCTATGGCCGCGAGTTGTACTTCTGGAGCTTTATCGTCGCTTTGCTGATCTTCGCGGTCGGGGCAGGGGTGTCGTTCTATGAAGGCATCGTCCATCTGCAACATCCGGAGCCGATGCAACGGCCAATCATCAACTATATCGTGCTGGGATTGTCGCTGCTGTTCGAGGGCGGCTCATGGTGGGTAGCTGTCCGCTCCATACGAGCTGAGAAGGGGAGTCTGAGCTATCTGAGGGCCATTATCGACAGCAAGGACCCGCCAAAATTCATGGTCCTGCTGGAAGACAGCGCGGCGCTGATCGGCATCCTGATCGCTCTGGTGGCCACTTGGGCTTCAGTGACCTTTCATGAGCCGCGCTTCGATGGCGTGGGCTCATTGCTGATCGGTCTGGTTCTGGCGGCGGTGGCTATTTTCCTGGCCAAGGAAAGCAAGGATCTGCTGATTGGCGAGAGGGCAGACCCAGCCACGCAGAGGGGCATTATCGGCATTGCCGAGGGCATGGACGGCATTTTGCGGGTCAATGGCCTGCTGACCACGCAGATGGCGCCCACGGAGGTCGTGGCGGCCATGAGTCTGGAATTCGAGGATGGACTGACAATTATCCAGGTTGAACGGATTGTGGCGGAGATGGAGAAGGCGATCCGGCACCAATATCCGGAAATCAGTTCGCTGTTCGTCAAACCGCAAACGCCACAGGTTTATGAAGCCGCGGTTGCGCACAAAGAAAAAGGTCCGGAACCATAGGCTCCGGACCTTAAATCTGTAATGGCTTTGGGCAGCTTAATTAAAGCGGCCTTCGAGCTGGCCAATGGCCTTGTCGATCTGCGTGTCGGTCTTGGCCTTGGCGACCTGATCGAGCAGGACCTGCTCGGCCAGTTGCGCAGCCAGATCGGCAGCGGCGGCCTTGACGTCGGCCGTGGCGTTGGCTTCGGCCTGGGCGATCTTGCGCTCGGCTAAGGCTTCACGGCGCTTGATCGTCTCTTCCAGCTTGACGCGGGCATCGGCAGCCATGCGGACGGCTTCTTCTTCGGCAAAGGCGATCAGTTCGCGCGCCTTGGCTTCGGAAGCGAGGCGCTGGGCCTTGATGCTGTTGAGCAGGTCGGTCGCTTCTTGGCGGATGCGGACGGCCTCATCAAGCTCGGCACGAACGGCCTTGCCGGTATCACCCAGTGAGGTCCACATCTTGCCCGGCACCTTGGCGACGAACAGGATGAGGAAGAAGATCACCAGGGCGGCACGGACCCAGAATTCGGCTTCGGTAAGCATTTCCATAATCCTTACACCTTTCCGAGCGCTGATTTAAGTGCGGCAGCGGTGGCCGCTTTGCCGGTCAGCTTTTGAACCAGAAGCGACGCCGTTTCCTGTGCGATGTCGCTGACATGGCCCATGGCCTCATCGCGCTGCGCACGGATACGGGTTTCGGCTTCACTGAGACGCTTGCCGAGCTTTTCGTCTTCAACGGCAGTGGCGGCTGCCACTTCCGCATTGGAACGCGCCAGAGCTTCGGCCGCCAGCTTGCGAGCGGCAGCGTGGGCTTCGGCAGTTTCAGCAGCGGCCTGCTTGGCCTGAGCCTCGGCCTCGTCGCGGTTGGCGCGGGCATTGGCCAGATCTTCGGCAATGGTGGCGCCACGCGTGTCGATCACCTTGCGCAGACGCGGTACGAAGAGCTTCGACATCAGCAGCAAAAAGACGGCGAAGATGACCACGAGCCAGACCATCTGGCCGGCCCAATGGTCGGTATTCAACTGCGGCAAGCCGCCTTCCTTGGCGTCATGAGGTTCGGTTGCGGCCACCGATTCTGTGGTAGCGCCATGAAGCTCATGCGTTTCGGCTACGGCCTGACCCGGCACCAGAGTCGCAACCGTGGTTACGCTCGGCGTAGCCGAGAACGAAGCGCCGGAGGCGTCGTCAGCAGATAAAGGGGCCTCTGGTGAGGTAGCGGTTGTCATGTTTTATTCCTGAAAACTTGTGACCGGCACAGAACAGCCTGTGCCGGAAGCAAGCGTTCAATTACAGGCTGGGCGCGTTGAAGAGGATCAGCAGCGCGATAACGAAGGCGAAGATGCCGAGGGCTTCGGTCAGCGCCATGCCGATGAAGAGGTTGGTTTGTTGCGTCTTGGCAGCCGAAGGGTTGCGCAGGGCGCCGACATAGTAGTTGCCGAACAGGATGCCGAGGCCGATACCGGCGCCGATCATGCCGAGGGTCGCCAGACCAGCGCCGATGTACTTGAGGCCGCCAGCGATGAGGGTTGCAGATTGAACGTCCATGGGGTGTAAACTCCGAGTTTGGGTAGAAACAGATTGAAAGAAGAACCTAGTGGTGGCCGATATTGACCACGTCACTGAGATAAACGCAGGTCAGAACCGCAAACACGAAGGCTTGCAGGTAGGCGACCAGGAATTCGAGGGTTGTGAGGGCGACGATGGTGCCCATGGAGGCAATGCCGATCAGCGCGCCGAGGCCGCCCAGGGTCAGGCCGGTGACGACGAAGCCGGCGAAGACCTTCATGACGATGTGGCCGCCGAGCATGTTGCCGAACAACCGGAGGGTCAGGGTGACGGGGCGCATGACGAAGGCGATGACTTCGATCGG
>FSVH01000234.1_pt1 | contig 37714 bp, 42 predicted proteins | sample 1637631 | NCBI WGS metagenome assembly FSVH01 (sample SAMEA3914814, study PRJEB12502) | metagenome | biome: forest; material: soil | place: USA | collected 2011-09-16 | depth 0.1 m | reverse complement strand
CTCCTGGATAAATTTGTAAAGCAAGTGAACCATTCCGTATCGGGTACCGAGTAAACGGCTCATTTGCTCCCGAACACGAGATCAATTTAGCGGTGTTTGATTAAATCGAAGTAAACAATCAAAATAAAATAAAATTATTCTATAGTTAATTCATCATTACTATTAATTGCAATTAACCTTAACTTATTTTAATCATATTTATCATTGTATTAATGTGAAAATTTTCGTGTTAATATTGTGTTTAGTAAATTTAAAGAAATGTTATTTAGGATATTTCCTAACCGGGCCCTTACGTCCGCCCCTTATAAAGAGACTGAAGAACCGAACCGTTTCTGAAACATTTCTGGCGCGGTGCGAGACAAGAGCCATTAGGATGATGAAACATATGAATATCAAACAGGCCGGTGTCATGGCTCTGGTGTTCGCTGGCATGTTTGCTGCCACGGGGGCTCTCGCCGCCCAGCGCCTGGTCGTCGAGAAAAACCATTCGACACGCATTTCGCTCAGCGGCGCGGCCGGTTCGGTCATCGTCGCCAATCCGGATATCGCCGATGTCACGGTCATTGATTCCCGCACCGTATATATAGTCGGCAAGGGCTTCGGCAATTCCAGCGTCATCATCACGGATCAGATGGGGCGTCCACTGTTCGATGGCGAGGTCGTGGTCACCGCCGCGCAAAAGGGCGCGATCACCGTCTATAAGGGCCTTAAGCCGTCAATAATGGTCTGTTCCACCACCTGCACATCGGAAGATGCCGGCAGCAGCAATGCCGCCGCCGCGTCGCCTGTCGCGCTTGGCGCGGCTGCATCCGGCGGCAACCCGTAATTAATCAAGGCCGTAATTTATCCAGGCCTTTTTAACGGACTATTGACCCAAGCCCGGTAGGTTGAACGCGACTTTGCGAATAAGGGGCGCGAAAACCATCATGCGGGCCAGGCTTGCAAACACTTATCCTGCGGACCTTCTGAAAGACACGCGCGGTTCCGCCGCGGTGGAATTCGCCCTTGTGGCCGCACCGCTGCTTTTTCTGATTTTCGCCTGCATCGAACTGGCCCTGATCTTTCTGCTGTCGGTGACGCTCGACAACGCCACAGGTCTCGCCGCGCGGGATATTCGCACCGGCCTGACGACCAATACCAATACCAGCGTGATCCAGTTCAAACAGAAGATCTGTAATAATCTGGGCTGGCTGAGCGGCAGTTGCATGAGCAGTATTCAGGTCGATGTTCAGACCTATCAGAATTTTGCCGGTTTGTCGGGCGCACTGCCGCCAATCGTGGATGGCAAGTTCAAGGCTGCCAATTTTAATTACACCATCGGCGGGGGCTCCAAGATTCAGCTGGTGCGCGTCTATTACGAATGGCCGCTGATGACGCCCCTTCTCGATGGCGCCCTGTCCAGGCTGGGCAACCATGATGCGGTTATTTCCGCCAAAGCCGTTTTCAGAAACGAGCCTTTTTAAGATGATGTCCTTGCGCCGCCTGAATCGCCTTGTCACTCTGAAAGCGTTCGGCAACCGTTTCGCCGGCGATGGCCGTGGCGTCTCCGCCATTGAATTCGCGCTCATTGCCCCCGTGCTGATCCTGCTCTATCTGGGCATGGCCGAACTGACGCTCGGCATGATGGCTTCCCGCCGCGTCTCTCACCTGGCCTCGACCATCGGTGACCTGGCGGCGCAATCGGATACACTCACACCGGACAATGTCACGGATTTGTGGGAGATCGCCAATAGCATACTGGACCCGTTTGGAACTACGACCATGGTCGACAACAAGACGGTATCGATCCTGAAAATGCGCATGGCTTCGGTGACCATGCAAACGACGAACAAAATAACGAAGGCGAGTGTCAACTGGAGCATGAACTCCAACTGGACGGGATTTACCAATACATCGACTGAAATCACAGGTATCACCACAGACCAGATCGCCGTTGGTGAAAGCCTGATCGTCACCCAGGTGGAATACGATTACGATTCACCCATTCACTCGCCAATAGCTGATTTTTTCAAGTCTGGCACTCAGTTCAAAGAGATCTTTTATCATCATCCGCGTAACGGTGAAGCGGTTGCGTGTGCATTGTGTCCGAAACCCTAACCTTCCAGCACTGATTTGATCAGCGACAACTTGGTCTCGGTCTCGATACGCTCGGCGACCGGATCGCTGTCAGCGACGATGCCGCCACCGGCGCAGGCCCGGACGTGCCAGCGCTCGCTATCGTCTTTTTCCAACGCCAGGGTGCGGATCAGCACGTTTGAATCCATCGCGCCGCCGGCGTCGATGTAGAACAGCGCGCCGCAATAGGGTCCGCGCGCCGCTTCCATCTCACAGATCACCTTCATCGCCTGCACCTTGGGGGCACCGGAAACAGACCCCGGCGGGAAGGTGGCGGTCAGCACGTCGACAGCGGTTTTGCCGGGTGTCAGTTGCGCCGTCACGGTCGAAACCAGGTGGTGGACATTGGCGTAGGATTCGAGCGCGTTCAGCGCCGTGACCCGGACGCTGCCGATCTCGGCCACTTTCGACAGATCGTGACGCATCAAATCGACAATCATCAGGTTTTCGGCGCGGTCCTTTTCGCTGGCGCTCAACTCGGCAGCCAGCGCCGCATCGGCTTGCGGCGTCTTTCCGCGGGGGCGAGTGCCCTTGATCGGCCGGGTTTCCATGTGACCGGTCGCGTCAAGCGCAATGAATCGTTCCGGGCTGTTGGACACAATGGCGCGATCGCCGAGCGTCAGGAAGCCACCGAAAGGCGCCGGCCCCTTGGCATGAAGCGCTGCCATGAGCGCACCGGGTGTGGCGTCGGCTTTCAACCGACCACTCCAGCCGCGCGCCAGATTGGCCTGGAACAGGTCGCCGGCGTGGATTTGCCGCACCAGCGCCGCCACCTTGTCCTCGTGGATCTCGTCGGGCGTTTCGAGATCGAGCGGGCCGTCACAGAATGTATCGCCAACAGGGCCGGATACGGATGTCGCGGCATAAAGCGCCGCCAGAGCGTCCCGCGCGGCCTCGGCTTCAGCCGACGTGGCGCCGCGCCCGATGGCGGTCAGGGTCTGCTCATGATGATCGAAGGCCAGCACCGCCGGATAACACAACACAACAAGTTCCGGCCACGGCTGTCGGCCTTCGATACGAAACGGCCGGCGTTTCATCCCTTCCAGCCGCAGGCCCAGCTCGAATGACGCCATGCCAACCAGTCCGCCGGTGAAGGGCGGCCAATCACTATCCGGGTGATCGTCCGTGATAAGGGGAAGGGACTTGCCCAGAAAGCGGGTCACTTCACGCAGGAAATCATCCGTTTCGCGCGGATCATCATAGGCCAGATGCGATTTTGCCGCGGGTTGCGCCACCAGATAGCTGTAGCGCCCAAGCGCCCCGCCATCGGAGAGAAAACCAGCGGCGAAAGCGTGTTCCAGCCAGCCTTGCAGGCGTGTGCCGGCCGCCTCGTAAGGCAGGGTTTTTTGCGCGGCATGGGCGAGGGAGACGGCCGAAAACGGCAACATTCACAGCAACTTGATTCGATAGTGAGAGCCAAAGGGCTCACAATGATATCAGGAATTAACCTCAGTCGACAAGCCCGCGTCAGTGACGCCCGCCCGCTCCGGTTAATCCTATGGATGGAGGTCCATTGATCTGACTGGAGCGGTTTGTGTCACCACAATCCGCTCCTTTTGTTTTTAGCGGCCATGATCAGCGGAACGGCGGCTCGTCGAACGCCCTGAGCTTGCGACTGTGCAGCTTCGAGCCGAAATCCCGCAATATACTGACCGTTTCGATGCCGATGCGGATATGTTCGGCGATGGCGCGTTCATAGAAATGATTGGCCTGACCCGGCAGTTTCAACTCGCCATGCAGCGGCTTGTCGGAAACGCAGAGCAGAGTGCCATACGGCACACGGAAGCGATAGCCCTGCGCCGCCAAGGTGGCCGATTCCATATCAATGGCAATAGCGCGCGATTGCGAAAAGCGCCGGGCGGAAAGCGAATATTTAAGTTCCCAGTTCCGGTCGTCGGTGGTGACGACCGTACCGGTACGCAGGCGCTTTTTCAGGTCTTCGCCGTCCTGGCCGGTGATGCGCACCGCCGCCTGATGAAAGGCCTGCTGGACTTCGGCGATCGGCGGAATGGGGATCTCGATCGGCAGTACGTCATCCATGATATGGTCGTCGCGCAGGTAGGCGTGGGCCAGCACATAGTCGCCGATGCTCTGGGAGGCGCGCAAGCCCCCACAATGGCCGATCATCAGCCAGGCGTGCGGCCGCATGACGGCGAGGTGATCGGTGATGTTCTTGGCATTGGAAGGCCCGACTCCGATATTGACCAGTGATATGCCCTGCCGGCCGGGTGCCATCAGGTGATAGGCGGGCATCTGGTGCTTGCGCCACGGCGAAGCGGCGATCAGTGCTTCCGGATCGGGGGTATCTTTCGTGATCGTGAAGTTGCCGCAGCATGACAGCGCCGTGTACGGACTATCGGGCTTTTTGAGCTGCTCCAGCGCGTAGGCGACGAAAACATCGACATAGCGGTTATAGTTGGTCAGCAGGATATAGCCCTGGGTGTGCTCGGCCGGCGTGCCGGTATAGTGGCGCAGGCGGGCGATGGAAAAATCGCTGCGCAAGCCGTCGAACAGCACCAGCGGATGATGGCCTTCGGCGTCGATGAACGAGATGCCGTCGGCGACTTCATTGCCGATCAGGGCCAGTTCGGTAGCCGGAAAATGGCGTGACAGATCAATGGCCGAAACGCTGTTGAGATCAAGCCCGGCGCCATCGAGCACGTAAGGGTAGGGGATTTCCTGACCGGACAGTGACACTGTGCATTCGGCGCCGTAATCGCGGATCAAAAGGTCAAGTTGTTCCTCGATATAGTCACCGAAAATATCCGGACGGGTGATCGAGGAGGAATAGGTACCGGGGCGCGAAAAGCGGGCGTAGGCGCGGTTGACCTCCGGATGGCGGTTGGCCATGACCAGCGCCTCGTCTTCGTCGTCAAGTACGCCTTTCCAGACGATGGCCAGCTTGGGGTAGCAGTAGCGGCCGGCATCGCGCAGGGCGCGCGAAGGCTTCTGGCGAGTGGAAAGGTAGGCTTGCAGGTCGGTTTGGAGCGCGGCTACGGCTTCGTCGTAAATCTGGCGGAGCTGGCGGACAATTTCGCCGGCGGAGGATTGCGGCGACGTTTTCGGTTCGGGCGTTTTCTTTTCTGATTTCATGTCACGCAAAATAGCACGCCGAGTGTCAATTATCTATGACAACGCCATCGCCATCGCCATCGCCATCGGCCTGAGGCCCAGTTCGCGCAGCAGATGGGCGTCGGTGCCCCGCTGCGGATTGGGCGTGGTCAGGAGCGTGTCGCCGATAAAGATCGAGTTGGCGCCGGCCATAAAACACAGGGCCTGCAATTCTTCGCTCATCTCATTTCGGCCGGCGGAAAGTCGCACCATCGACTTCGGGCAGATGATCCGCGTCACGGCGATGGTACGGACAAATTCGATACCCGAAATGCCGCCGTCTGTCCCGACCTTATCACCCAAAGGCGTACCCACAATGGCGACCAGATTATTGATCGGGATCGAATCCGGATGATGCGGCAGGATGGCCAGCTGGTGCAGAAACGACACCCGGTCAGAGCGCGCCTCGCCCATGCCCATAATGCCACCGCAGCAGGTCTTCATCCCCACATCGGCCACGGCTTGCAGCGTATCCAGACGTTCCTGATAAGTGCGCGTCGTCACCACTGAGTCGTAATATTCCGGCGAAGTATCGATATTATGATTGTAGTAGTCGAGGCCGGCGTCTTTCAGGGCCTGCGCCTGATCCGGCGTGATCATGCCCAAGGTGGCACAGGTCTCCAGGCCCATGGCTTTCACTCCGCCGATCATGGCCGCCAAAGCCGGCACATCGCGGTCCTTCAGGTCACGCCAGGCGGCGCCCATGCAGAAGCGCTGTGCCCCGCCATCCTTCGCGGCGCGCGCTTCGGAGAGCACCTTTTCGACCGCCATCAGCTTGCCCGCTTTTAGGCCGGTATCGAAATGCGCCGACTGCGAACAGTAGCCGCAGTTTTCCGCGCAGCCGCCGGTTTTTACCGAAAGCAGCTGCGACAACTGTACTTCCGACGGATCGAAGGATTGGCGGTGCACGGTGGCCGCCTGAAACACCAGTTCCATGAAAGGCAGATCGAACAGGGTGGCGATCTCGTCTTTTGACCAGTCGTGGCGAGGTAAATCAAGATGGGGCGAAAAAGCGGGTGCGTTCATCATCGTTTCCTTAGCTTCCGGCCTTGATTAGTCCAATCCCGCCATTCCGGCACCCTAATTCTGCTCATTTCACGCGATAATCTACTATTATGCCCATCGACCGTCGCCAGATTCTTACCGCGCTTGCAGCCCTCGGTTTTACATCCTCTGCTGCTCGCGCCGCCGAGACGGGTTTTGATCTGCACCTGACCAATGAGGGTTTGCTGATGCCGGTGATGGTCCGGGGCCGGCCCTTGCAGGGCATTCTCGATTGCGGCGCCAGCGCCAGCCTGATGGATACGCAGGTGGCGCAATCGCTTGGCCTCAAGGTGGCGCGCGAACGCAAGGGCGAGGCCGTCTACCGCACTATCCGCGTGGGTCAGAGCGAACCCGTCGCCATCATGGCCGGTGACGCCGCCTATACAGCGCCGGTCATGATCATGCCGATTCGTGAGGCCGGATTGAAGGCCGACATGCTGATCGGCCGCGATATCCTCAATCACTTCAAGCTCGATCTTGATGGTCCGCGCCGCCACGCCACCTTTCGGGCGCAGCGTCCGCCCCTGCCGAACATGACGCCACTGAAGGTAATGCGCAGCGAAAAGAACACGCTGGTGGTCGATATGGAGGTCGAGGGTATTCCCGTCCGTGCCAGCGTCGATACCGGCTCCAGCACGCCGTTGATCCTGAAAGGCGACTGGGCGCTACGCCACGATCTGCTGCATGGCCGCAAGCGGTCGCAATGGCTGGGCGGTGACGTCAGTGGCCTGCATACCATCACTATGAGTTCGGTGCGAGACGCCACGATCGGCGGGCTCACTTTCCGCGATATCCCTGTCGAGGTGTCGGATAACCTGCTCGAATTCGACGTCAATCTGGGGCTCGATGTCTTCCTGCGATTGCGGTCTTTCTGGGACATGGACAGGAGTCGTATCTGGCTGGCGGGCAACAGTGCCGATCTGGCGCGGCCTTTCGACCGCGAGCGCTCAGGCTTGGCCTATCTGCCGGAAGGCGAGGGACTAAACGTTATTTTCGTGGCGCCGGAAAGCCCGGCGGCTGCCGGCGGCTGGCGCAAGGGCGATATTATCACCGCGATCGATGGCACACCGGTGACGCAACTGGTGGCGGTGGACGACTGGAAGCGTGACCCTGCCCGCCAATTCGCGCGCCTGACCCTGGCTGGCGGCGAGACACGGGTACTAACGCTGGCCAGCTACTATTAGTCATATAAAGATATCTTTATATCTTTATTGCCAATCCGCGATCATGTCGGTATAAGCCGTTTCATATCCTACAAAAACGGAAACTCATCATGGCTGACTACATCGTAAAAGACCTCTCGCTCGCCGCCTTTGGCCGCAAGGAAATCGAAATCGCCGAAGGCGAAATGCCGGGCCTGATGGCCACACGCGCCGAATTCGGCCCGACGCAAACCCTGAAGGGCGCCCGCATCGCCGGCTCGCTGCACATGACGATCCAGACCGCCGTGCTGATCGAAACCCTGCAAGCCCTCGGCGCCGAAGTGCGCTGGGCCTCGTGCAACATCTTCTCGACGCAAGACCACGCCGCCGCCGCCATCGCCGCTGCCGGCACGCCGGTTTTCGCCACCAAGGGCGAAACCCTGGAAGAATACTGGGACTACGCCCACAAGATCTTCGAATGGCATGACGGCGGCTATCCGAACCTGATCCTCGATGACGGCGGCGACGCCACCCTGCTGTGCGTGCTTGGCCCGAAGGCCGAAAAAGATCTGTCGCTGCTCAGCAATCCGCAGAACGAAGAAGAAGAAGCGCTCTACAAGGTGATGAAGCGCTATATCGCCGAGAAGCCCGGCTTCTACTCGGCCATTGCCAAGGCGATCACCGGTGTTTCCGAAGAAACCACCACGGGCGTTCACCGCCTCTACGCCATGGCGCAAAAGGGTGACCTGCCTTTCCCGGCCATCAACGTCAATGACTCGGTCACCAAGTCGAAGTTCGACAACCTCTATGGCTGCCGGGAATCGCTGGTCGACGCCATTCGCCGCGCCACTGACGTCATGCTGGCCGGCAAGGTCGCCGTCGTCCTCGGTTACGGCGATGTCGGCAAGGGCTCGGCCGCCTCGCTCCGCAATGGCGGCGCCCGCGTCATCGTCACCGAAATCGACCCGATCTGCGCCCTGCAGGCCGCCATGGAAGGCTATGAAGTCCGCACCATGGAAGAGGTGGCTTCGGCCGCCGATATCTTCGTCACCTGCACCGGCAATAAGGACGTGCTGCGCATCGAGCACATGCGCGAGATGAAGCATAACGCCATCGTCTGTAACATCGGTCACTTCGACTCGGAAATTCAGGTCGCCGCGCTGAAGAATTTCAAGTGGGACGAAATCAAGCCGCAGGTCCACCACGTCGAATTCCCGGACGGCAAGAAGATCATCCTGCTGTCGGAAGGCCGCTTGGTCAACCTGGGCAATGCCACCGGTCACCCGTCCTTCGTCATGTCGGCCTCGTTCACCAACCAGACCCTGGCGCAGATCGAACTCTGGACCAATGCTGCCAAGTACGAGAAGTCGGTCTATACTCTGCCGAAGCACCTCGATGAAAAGGTCGCGTTGCTGCATCTGGCCAAGCTTGGCGCCAAGCTGACCGTACTGAGCGGTGAGCAGGCCGACTATATCGGCGTGCCGGTCGATGGCCCGTTCAAGCCGGACCATTATCGCTACTAAGTTATGGGGTTTGGGGCCTGTGGCCCCAAGTCTTCCTCTATTCAAAAGAAAAAGCCCGGTCTTTTGGACCGGGCTTTTTCTTTTGAGCAAAGCGGTATTATGCATCAACCACACCTAAAATCGACGCGAAAATAAACCGAAATTCCTTTAAAAACAAAGGAATGGAACGCCCTAATACCGTGGCTGGTTTAATCGCCAAAAGAAGAGAGATCAGGCTGCAAATGAAGCGCCTGGTTAAAAACATGCGGGTCATTGATGCCGCGCTGCTGATATTTGAGGAGAGCGAGACGGGCCGTAAGCGCCGTGGAAGCTACGGAGAGAGGCACAGATACGTCTTGGACTATCTCAGGCGGGCAACTGGCCCTGTGACCGTTTCCGAAGTCACAGCCTCTTGGAACGGCCATAGAGGGCTGATCCTTGACGCCAACCAGAAGAATGAAATCAGACGCCGTGTCCGCGTCACTTTCGGCAACCTGCAAAAAGCCGGAGTCATTGAGGAAATCGGGGAGTCCATGGGGCGCAAGGTGTGGCGCGTCAGGAAACAAACGTAACCTCGGTTTGTCTTGGAATTTCAAGGAATCGTGATGAGGTGGGAGTTGGAAGGGAATTGCTTAGAACAATTCCGCTTCCCTTTACTCAAACCGTGCCGAAGTTAGATTGACATAACACAGTGACCTTTATGCCCTCAGTGGTGAGTCGCGTCAATCGTTTCGGCCTATTCCTTGAAAGGGAAAAAAAATGGACGATGATGCAAGAAATGCGCTGTATGGTTTATATGATGAGGTGAGTAACATCTACGTAGAAATGGCGGCTAGCAATACTCTCCTGTCAGCCGCCGTAACTTTAGGGATGAAATCTTCCCCTGATCCAGAATTATATCTTTCTGCCCTTCAGGGTTTTTCGGAGGCCATTGATTCCGGCCTTAAAGGGGAAGTTGCGCTCGCCGCCTATCAAGCAAAATTAGACGCGCGATTAGCTTCTCTAGCTGCGGCGCTTTCCTGAGCGTGGGGAAAGCCAGAGATTGCCCCAATTCCTTTACCTGATTGGCGTGTTCTTCTAGCTGTTGTTGGCTCACTTCCATAACCTGCCCTTTCGTGTAAACTGGTTACACGATTTGTCCTGTCGCACGGCAATCAGGCGCGGGTGTTTGCAGCACTCGCGCCATTATCTTATCTGCTTTCCCTAAAATTGCATCTATGCTTTAGTCGGCTGGCTATCTGATGGCTTGATCACCGGATGATGGCGCGCACATGCGCTCAGACGCGGGTTCTCCGACTTAGGTCGGGTGGCCCTTCCCATACAATACGTCCAACGGAAAAGAAGGGGCGTACATTCCCGTGTCTGTGCGTGATCAACCGCCCGGCACCAGTTGGTGCGCGGGCCTCTGACACGGGGTAAGATATGTTGAAATTTATGGTGCCGGCAGCCGTGGTTGCCTTGGGATTTTGTTCGCCTGCGTTGAGCCAGGATCTACCTAATTTTGAGTTCAGAGGGCACCACATCGGACAAAATGTTCATGAGGCCTTTCCGAGCTTCTTCTCCAATCCTGACGAACATGGATTGGATTATTATTGTGCAACCAATAAGGCAGGCTTTGAATATGCTTGCGGTGATCCAAATATCGAAAAAGTCAACGGCTATCCACAGCTAGGAGACGTAAGGATTATCTCTGTCCGCTATAAGGTTTTTGAGGAAAAGATATTTTCAGTCGTGGTTGCATTCGATGCCGACGCTTTTTCCGATCTTGTTCCAATGTTGTCTGGCAAATACGGCAAGCCTGACGCCATTCGAACCGAAGAGCTAAAGACAATCGGCGGCGGCACAGTTCAAAACTTCATAGAAGAATGGAAGTTTAAAGAAGGTGTTTTACGTATCAGTCGATATGGCGCTTCAATACGATACGGCAACATTGAGTTTGAAAATGCGCCGATATCAGCGCGTATCAGCGCTTTAGAAAACGCTGATTATGAAGCAAAGGGAAAGGCAGCGTTCTAGGCCGCCCTACGTTGCCAATAGCCCTTCCACTGGCGTGACACGGGGTGATCCAGCGCCGCACTGGTAATGGCCATGAACTGTGCGCCATTGCTCACGCGGCGGTTATTCTCGCGCCACGCCATTTCACTGGCATATGCATCAAGGTATCGGCCCGCGATATGGTGGTGAACCCCCTGTTCCGAGCGACGGATGCGGGAGAAAAAGCTTTCGGCCTGATTGGTACAGGCGTCATCCGTGGAATAGGCTTCTGAGTGATTGATGCGCCTTGTCTCATATCTGGCAGAGAGTGAATCCCAATGCGGCGCTTCATCGGCGTGGATGATGGTATCCAGTTCAACATTGGCATGAACCAACGCCACGCCCTGCGCCTCTGATCGTGTCACAAACGGCAAGGCGCGCCCGTCACGCTCACGCATGACAACAACCACCTGACGCTTTCCATTGCGATGGATGCGGAAACGTCGGTCGCGGCGATTTTCCTTTTCATTGGCTGGCTTCACATAGCCTCCAAAATAGGCGCCATCGACTTCAACCACGCCATCCAAGGGGGAGTCGTCAATATCGGCGCACATGGCTTCACGGAGCTTGTGCGCCATGACAAAGGCTGTCCTGTACTGTACGCCAAGGTCTCGGCTCAGTTGCAGCGCTGGATATCCCTTAGCGCCGTTCGCAAAGATCGCAATTGCTGCCAGTATGTCGCGGATGGCCAGTTTACGACTGGCGAAGATCGTTCCCGACGTTACCGAGAATTGAGCCTCGCAAGCCTTGCACTTGAATATCTTGCGCGTTTCATAGGTGTAAATCGAGACACAACCGCACTTAGGGCAATAAGGCTGACCCTCATTGTCATTCCAGCGAATCGCCTTGAACGCCTGATAGGCCGCTTCGTCCGTCATACGGATGATTTGCGTTATCGAGAGCGTCTTTGCCGCTTTGGAAAGTAAGAAGTGTTGGGCCATTTATCATCATATCCGGTGTGTTGTTCACTAGATATGATGTTGGCAAACCCCATTGTCAATGAGAAACATACCGATTATGATGATGTTCCAACCGAATATGAGGTATCGCAATGGAAACGAATTGGTCAGAAGTCGCTAAGACAACCCTGAAGGCCGAACTGAAACGCAAGAATGTGAGCTACAGGGAACTTGCCGAACGCCTTACCGCAATGGGATCACCCGACAGTGAGCGGAATATCGCCAATAAGATCAGCCGTGGCGGATTCACAGCCGCTTTCTTTCTGCAATGTCTGAAGGCGATAGGCGCAAGCACTCTTAGGCTTGACGATTAGTCTTTCGCCAGCGTTTTAACCAACGTGCGGCCTGCTTCCTATTGACATGCAGGTCGAAATAGAACGGCTTGGCTAATTTAAGGTAATCGGTTGTCGTGCCGGAATTATCAGCGCCCCATAAGTGCAGGATATGTTTCGCAAGGTGCTCTCTGGGAATTGGCACTAATGAGTGATGCGTTTTAGCAAGAGCTAGAGAGTTGTAATCACTTGCCTCGCGTCCCTCTATGCTAATCGTGCCGTTGACGCACTCTTGGGTCAGGTTTTCGGCAAAAGACAGCACGGCATTATCGCTTTTGGTATCTCTATTTGCAGGCTCAATTCCCGCAATCCTGCAAAGCTCCAGCACCGGTATTAGGCGGCCTGTTGAATTAATTCGCCTTGAAAATGAAAAGCCCTTGTCAGCGGCTAAGTGGGCCAAAATCGCGATAATGCCTACAAGCCCTAAAAGCAAACCAATGTAAAATCCATATGGCTGATATGCTTCAGGTAATACGCTTTGGACAAACGTGGTCATCAGCGCACCGCTGATTGTGAGCAAGAAGCTAACCCAGTATGGTATGCTCTTGAGAGATTCCATTTCACCGCCCCAAACTGTGCAGAAGACGGTTTAACCCATTTTTGCTGTAGTCCCAACTCAAACCCCCTAAGTCGGACGCAAAAACCAGTTTCGGAATGAAGCTGATAAGCGTCAGAATTAAGGAATTGGGAGCCAAACCCTTATGTGTCAAGGGGTGCGTTTGCTGCATAATACCGGAGCAAAGTAAGGTTTGTGGGGTCACGGACCCCAAACCCCATTAGTTCTTAAGTTCCGACGGTACCTTGCCGCCGTTTTCCGCCAGTTTCTGCATCACCTGCTTGTGCAGCCAGACATTCATGGCGCCGGAATGGCGCAGATCGCCGGTAAAGCCCAGCTCCTCCGCCAGCGCCTGACGAACGCCGAGGTCGGACTCAAGCCCGACCAGTTTCAGCAGATCGACAATCGACATGCGCCAGTTCAGTTTTGGGTCGCGTTTGGCGTTCTCCTGATCGAGAATGGCGGCGACATCGACCTGCTCCATAACAGGCGCGGGCATCGGGTCGGTCATGGTAGTGGCCGGCGCGATGGCTTCGGATGTATGATTGGACTCTTCGGCGGGTATCGGCTGCCGAGGCGCCGGTACGATCTGGTTGCCGTGTTTGTGGAAGATGAAATCCTTGATTTGGCTGAAAATGCTCATAAGCTTACTCCGTCGTGCCAAACCCCCTGCGTTCTCTCTAGGCCAGACGATTATAAAAATGCGATAAGGGATTCCGCAGGATGACCATATGCCGGATTATCACATGAGCGATATTGTCATCGTTTCCATAGCGTGTGCCAATGAGGCCGAGGCGCAAAGCCTGACCGGTCTGCTGGTCACCGCGCATCTGGCCGCCTGTGTGCAGAGCCATGAAATTCGTTCGACCTACCGCTGGAAAGGCGAGATCGATACGGCCAACGAGATCATGCTGACGGCCAAAACACTCAGCGACCGCCTGCCAATGCTGGAGGCGTTGGTCAAGCAACACCACAGCTATGAGGTGCCGGAAATCCTCGCCACACCAGTGCTCTGGGCCAGCGAGGATTATGCGAAGTGGCTACGCGAGGCGCTTGAGGCTTAACCCGGTTTGCGGAACTTCAGCGTCATGCGGTCGGATTCGCCGATGGCGTCGTATTTCGCGCGCTCGGCATCGGTCAGGGTGCGGGTGTCGTTCTTGCTCTGGCGCACCGGCGGCAGGGTCCAGACGCCGAACGGATAGTCCTTGGTATCCTTCGGATTGGCATTGATCTCCGAACGGCCTTCCAGCTTGAAGCCGGCTTTTTCGGCCGCGGCGATGACGTAGGATTCAGGCACATAACCGGTGCCGGCCTTGGGATCGCTGCCGTCCGGTGCGCGATGCTGCTCCACCGCCAGTATGCCGCCGGGTTTCAACGTATTGAAGAAGACCTTCATATAGGTGTTGGTGGTGTCGCCTTGCCGTGACCAATTGTGGAAAGCGCGCGCCACCAGCAGGAAATCGGCGGAATTGGCCGGCAGGTCGCTCGATTGCGGCGTCAGGGTATTGGCGGTCACCTCGCCATAGATGGATTTATCGGCGACTTCCTTCCAGAATTTCTCGTCCTTCACATTGCTCAGGGCGGCGACGTAACGCCCGCCGGTCGCCTTGGCATAGGGCGCGAGAATTTCGGTCCACCAGCCCTTGGCGCCCGGATCGACCTCGACAATGGTCATGCCCGGCCTCAGGCTCCAGAAGGTCAAGGCCTCGATCGGATGGCGGTATTGGTCGCGCGCCGTATTGCCGGCGTCGCGCCAAGTGCCGCCCACGGCAGCCTCAAGCGCCGGATCGGCGGCGAAGGCGGAAGGTGCGCCGAACAGGCTCATGACGGCAGCGGCGGCAAGCAGGGTACGGCGGGCGATAAACGGCACGGGCATAACATATCCTCCTGATTTTGAGCCAGATATTGAGAATGCATAGCAAGTCATGTCGCGTTTGTCTTGTCACATCACAGGTGTAGCGATACACACGAATGAAACAGACACAGGTACAGCTCCCATGACCGAGATTTCCGGCGTATGCCCGCCCAAGTTCGCCGCCGTAAAAGACGCTTTCGCCGCCAATTTCGCTGAGGGCAAGGAACGCGGCGCGCGGTTTTCGGCGGTGATCGATGGCGAGACGGTGCTGGACATCTGGGGCGGTAATGCCGACCGCGAGGGCGCGGTGCCTTTCAGCGACACGACGCTGACGCCAGTGTTCTCGACCGGCAAGGCCGTGATGGCGGTAATGATCGCTCGGTTGGTCGACAAGGGCAAGCTCGACTATGAGACGGCGGTAGCGTACTACTGGCCGGAATTCGGCCAGAACGGCAAGTCGCGCATCACGGTCGGGCAGTTGATTTCGCATCAGGGCGGGCTGCCGGGTTTTTCGCCGCCGCAGGACCCGATGATCTGGTTCGATGTCGAGGCCACACTGAAGGCCCTGTGCGAACAGGCGCCGCTGTGGACGCCGGGGCAGGGCTCCGGTTATCATCCGATTGCCGGTGGCTATCTGCTGGGCGAGGTCTTCCGCCGCGTCGATGGCCGTTCGCTGGGGACAGCGCTGCGTGAGGATATCGCCTCCAAATTTGGCCTCGACCTGATGATCGGCACGCCGGATGAATACGCCCCGCGTATCGCGGTCATGCAGAAGCCGTCATCGCCGCCCGATCTCGGCGCGATCGATGCCATCAAGCAGGCCGCCTTCCTCGACAAGGGATCGGCCCCCGCCGGTAAAGGCTCGGCAGACTGGCGGCGCATGGAAATTCCCTCGGCCAATACCCATTCGACCGCGCTGTCACTGGCGCAGTTTATGGGCATTGTTGCCAATGGCGGCACACTGAACGATCAGCGCCTGTTGTCGCTCGGCACACTGGGCCAACTGACCCGCGAACGCATCTCAGGTCAGGATCGTGTCCTGCCGTTCAGGCTGTCATGGGCGGCGGGCCTGCTGCGCAATACGGGCATCAAGATCTATGGCCCGAATGAACGTGCGCTCGGCCATAGCGGCTGGGGCGGATCGTGCGCCATGGCCGATCCGGAAAAGCGCCTGAGCGTCGGCTATGTAATGAACAAGCAGTCGGCCTATCTGATCGGCGATCCGCGCCCGGTGGGACTGATCAATGCGCTGTATTCTTGCCTTTAAGTGATGGGATCAAAGGGGCTTTACCCCTTTGATTTAGACCTCCACCGGCTTGACCACCTTCCACTTACGCCAGGCGCCGAAGGCGAAGACGCCCGCCCCCAGCCAGATAAAGGCAAACGACACGCCACGCAGCAGCGTGAAAGATTCACCCTGCCACAGCCCGATCAGGAAGGTCAGGGTCGGGCCGATGAATTGCACGAAACCGAGTGTCGACAGCCGCAGGCGCTTGGCGGCGAAGGCGAACAGCACCAATGGCAGCACGGTCACAGGGCCGGTCAGCATGAACCAGAAGGCGTGTGAGGGCGTGAAGAAATGCCCCTGGCTGTGGCTTTCGATCCAGATCAGATACAGGCTGGCCGGAATGACCAGATAGGCGGTTTCGACAAACAGACCGGCCAGTGCCGGTACGGGCAGATGCTTGCGCACGATGCCGTAGGAGCCGAAGGTGCCGGCCAGGATCAGGGCGATCCACGGCACATGGCCGATGGCCAGCGCCTGGATGATCACACCGATAACGGCCAGTCCGATGGCGGCCATGCCCCATTTATCGATGCGTTCACGGAAGAGCAGCGCGCCGGCCGCCATGTTGAGCAGCGGATTGAGATAATAGCCCAGCGCCGATTCGATAGTGTGGCCGCTGGTCACGGCCCAGACATAGACACCCCAGTTGGTCGCCACGAGCAGGGACGACAACAGCAACATCCAGCGCAGGTAGGGTACGGCCAGAACCTCGCGCACCTGCGGCCATTGTTTCAGGGCGATCACCAGGCCGCCGGCCCAGATAAACGCCCACAGGGACCGGTGACCGATGACCTCTATGGCGCCGCCACCGAAGGCATGGATCGGCGCGTAGAACAGCGGAACGATGCCCCAGATAATGTAGCAGACGACCGCCAGTCCCAAAGGCGAAGTCAGGGACGAACTTGGTGAGGCAGGCGTAGTCGAAGACATGGTCTTGTATCCAGAAAAGAAAAAGCCGGTGGGACTTGAGTCCCACCGGCTTCAAAACATCACGATCTGTGAGATTTAAGCGTCGGCCCGGGCCTCGATAACGCCGCGTTCGTCAAGCAATTGCGCGATCTGCACGGCATTGAGCGCCGCGCCCTTGCGCAGATTGTCCGAAGCGCACCACAGGTTCAGCCCATAGGGTACGGTCGGGTCGTTGCGAATGCGCGACACATAGGTATCGAACTCGCCGACGACCTCGATCGGTGTGATATAACCACCGGCTTCGCGCTTATCGACCACGGCAACGCCGGGGGCTTCACGCAGGATTTCGCGGGCTTCGCGCTCGTCGAGCGGGCTTTCGAATTCGACATTAATCGATTCCGAGTGACCGACGAACACCGGCACGCGCACGCAGGTGGCGCTAACTTCGATGGTCGGGTCCATGATCTTGTGCGTTTCCACGACCATCTTCCACTCTTCCTTGGTCGCGCCGTCTTCCATGAAGACGTCGATGTGCGGAATGACGTTGAAAGCGATCTGCTTGGTGAACTTTTTCGGGGTCTTGTCGCCCATGCCGTAGATGGCCTTGGTCTGATCCCACAGTTCGTCCATGCCCGCCTTACCGGCGCCAGCGACCGACTGGTAGGTCGAGACGACGATGCGCTTGATCTGGGCAGCGTCATGCAGGGGCTTCAGCACGACCAGCATCTGGATGGTCGAGCAGTTTGGATTGGCGATGATGTTCTTCTTCTTGGCGTGCCAGATGGCATCCGGGTTCACTTCCGGAATGATCAGCGGCACGTCGGGGTCCATACGCCAGGCCGACGAATTGTCGATGACGATGGGGCCCTGCTGGCCGATCTTTTCCGACCACGCCTTGGAAACGTCGCCGCCAGCGCTCATCAGCACGATATCGACCTTTGTGAAGTCGAATGTTTCCAGGTCAAGGCATTTCAGGGTTTTTGTGCCGAAGGAGACTTCTGTACCCACCGAGCGGCGCGACGCGACCGCGTAAATATCCGAGATGGGGAAGTTCACTTCTTCGAGGATCGTCATCATTTCACGACCCACAGCGCCGGTGGCGCCGACTACGGCGACCCGATAACCCATAATATTGCTCCTTTAATTTGCGCTACCGCTTCGCTGCCTGAGCGCGACGGGCGCCAGGAGCGCTCGCGCGGTCGAGGTCAGCGACCGGTCCGTGCGGCATGCACGAGCAGCGCAAATGGTCCTTTTTGGCCGTTATGACAAGAGCTAATTGTTTACAGCAGACAGTTTGGCGGGAATTTTTACTATTGGCAGACTTGACGGTTTCTTCCGCAACTACAGGATCAGCCTGATAGCCGCCGACCCGTTGCGGCTGGCGGCGCGCAAAACGCTGTCGAGCGCCCCGATCAGGGCTGTCGATGTGAAGGGCTTGCTGAGATGACCGTCCCCGCCTGCTTCGAAGGCCTGATCGACCTGATCGGCGCTGCCATTGCCGCTGAGGAACAGGATGGGCGTATAACCGAGATGCAATCCGCCTTCCATCTGGCGGATTTCCCGAACGGCTTTCAAACCGGACATTACCGGCATTTCCATATCCATCAGCACGGCGTCATATTCGTTGACCTGCCAGGCTTCGACGGCTTCGCGACCATCGCTGGCGAATTCAATATCTATCCCGGTCGCCGCCAGCATCAGATCGATCATCCTGCGCTGGGTGGCATTATCTTCGACGCATAACAATTTCACAGTCTTCCCCATTTGCCCCGGTCATGCGATTTATGGCGACTCACAACCCGTAACAATCATATACAATACGTGTCTTAGCCAGTTATGAAGATTTCCGAAACTCAGGTCATTATTATCGGCGGCGGTCCGGCTGGAATCAGTTGCGCCATCTGGCTGAAGAAGCTGGGTGTCGACTGTGTGCTGCTGGAGGCCTCGGCGCAGCTGGGCGGCCTGCAAACACGCAGTCCCTATGAGAATTTGTGGATACCCGGCGTACAGGGCAAAACCGGCCAGCAGGTGTCGGCGTCTCTGGCGGATCACGCGAAAGCAATGGGTGTCGATGTGCGATTGAATTGCCCGGTGGTTTCCATTGATGGTCGTGAAGTGACGACCCCCGATGGGATATTCGCCGCGCCGTATCTGGTGATCGCCACCGGCTCGCAGCCGCGCGCCGGCGGTTTTACGGCATCGGACAGGATCGTCATCGGTCCGGGTGTGGCAATGGAGGCCTTGGACGTTAAAGGCAGGCGGGTGGCGATTTTTGGCGGCGGTGACAATGCCTTCGATCAGGCACGCTTTGTCCGCGATCGCGGCGGTGAGGTGACGATTTTCACGCGTGGTTTTCCGAGGGCGCAAAAGGTGTTGCAGGACATGGTCCCCGATGTGCCCGTGATCATTGGGAATCTGGATTATTTCACCGACACACTGGTGGCCAACGATCAGGCATATGATTATTGGGGCATCATGTTCGGTTTTGAGGCGGTGGTGCCGGAGGGGCTGAGTCTCGATCTCGACAATGGCTATGTCCGCGTCGATCGCTTTGGTGAGACCAGCCTGCGGGATGTCTATGCCTGCGGCGAGGTCACCGACTACTGGCACCCATGTGTCACAACGGCGGCCGCGCACGGCATTCAGGTGGCCAAGCAGATTTCTCTGCGATTGCGGGTAGGGTAATGAACACAAGAGTCATAGCTGTAAATACATCGCTAAACTTCATCGAAGTGTTCGACACCTCAGAAGAGGCTATCAAACGCTGTCCTGGTCTTGAAATCGCCGAGGGTGATTGGCTCTTCTTTGCAGGTGATGGAGCGCCGTTGACCGTAGTTTTCTCCAAAGAACCTTATGTCGATTCAAAGCGAAACGTTTACGGGAATGGCACCTATACACTGGCCGCCGGAAGCGGTGCTAATCTGCTGGACTGGCTCTTTGACTTTTGTAAGTGCACAGGTGATTTTCGTTTTGGCACATTGCTGGAGTTTGAGCGGCTTTTTACTTAACGCACGTGCAGCATTTTTTTAACGCCATCTTGAGGCGGATCGGCTATAACCGAGGTCAATAAGCTGGTGGGTGGCCGCGCAGGCCGTGAATTAAGTCGAATGGCCAATATCCGAAGTGAATACAAGCGCCTGCTGAAATCAGGCGAGATCATTCCCGATGCTGCCCAGAAAGCGGCCATCGAAAGCCTGGTCGTGCTTGAACGCCGCATCCGCCAGAGCCGGGCCCTGTGGCGCCGCATTCTCGGTATCCAGCCGCGCGTCTGTGGGCTCTATCTCTGGGGACCGCCGGGCCGCGGCAAGTCCATGATGATGGACCTGTTCTACAACAATATTCACAAGATCCCGAAGCGTCGCGTCCACTTTCATGCCTTCATGGCCGAGGTGCACCATAATATTCGCCTGTGGCGCGAGAGCGACGCGAAAACCCGCAAGATCAATTTCGGCACGCATAAGGGCGATGACCCGATTGCCCCGGTGGCCCGCCTGATCGCCAGCCAGTCGCAGCTCCTGTGCTTCGATGAGTTGCAGGTGACGGATATCGCCGACGCCATGATCCTTGGCCGGTTGTTTGAGGCGCTATTTGCCCGCAAGGTCATTCTGGTCGCCACCTCGAACCGCCCGCCGGACGATCTCTACAAGGACGGCCTGAACCGCGAACACATCCTGCCGTTTATCCAGATGATCAAGGACCGCACCACCCTGGTTGAGGTGTCGGGCCCCAAGGATTTCCGCATGGATCGCCTGCGCGGCGCCAAGACGTGGTTTTCGCCCTCCACCGAACCGCACGCCATCGCGGCCTTCAATACCCTGTGGGCCGACATGAAGCACCTGATGACCGAAATGGACACGGTCCTGACGGTCAATGAGCGCAAGCTGCACTTTCCCCGTGCCGCCGGTCCGATGTTGCGCGCCACCTTCGCAGAGCTATGCGCCGCCAATAACGGTCCGGCCGATTATCTCGCCATTGCCGAACGCTTCACCACGGTGTTCATCGAAGGCGTGCCGATCCTGTCGCCGTCCAATCGCAACGAGGCCAAGCGTTTCGTCACGCTGATCGATGCGCTTTATGAGGCAGGCACCAAGACGGTGATCCTGGCCGATGCCGAGCCGTCGCTGCTCTATCCGGTCGGTGACGGCGCTTTCGAATTCGAGCGCACGGTGTCGCGTCTGGAAGAAATGCGTTCCGAGGATTACCTTAATCGTGCCGGTTAGTTAGCTGAAATCGTTTGACCGCACTTATCCCCATTCTGTAGATGGGGCATGGCCGAACGTATCTACCTTTATGACTCCACGCTGCGCGACGGTGCGCAGGCTCAGGGCATCGATTTTTCTGTCGCGGACAAGCAGGCGATTGCGACCGCGCTCGACGCGTTCGGCATTGATTATATCGAAGGCGGCTGGCCGGGCGCCAACCCGACTGACGACGCCTTTTTTGCCGCCCTGCCGAAAACGAAGACCGCGAAGGTATCTGCCTTCGGCATGACGCGCCGCGCCGGACGCTCGGCTTCCAATGATCCCGGTTTGCAGGACCTGCTGGCGGTTAATACGCCCACCATCTGTCTTGTTGGCAAGACTTGGGACTGGCAGGTCGAGACGGCGCTGAAGGTCTCAACGGCCGAAAACCTGCGCATGATCAGCGACAGCATAGCTCACATCCGCGCCAATGGCCGTGAGGCGGTGTTTGACGCCGAGCACTTCTTTGACGGCTACAAGGCCAATCCGGCCTATGCCATCGAAGCGCTGAAGGCGGCCCATGAGGGTGGCGCCGACTGGCTGGTCCTGTGCGACACCAATGGCGGCTCCATGCCGTCCGATATCAAACGCATCGTCAGCGCCGTGAAGGATGCCCTGCCGGACGCCAATCTCGGCATCCACTGCCATAACGATACCGAACAGGCCGTGGCCAATTCGCTGGCGGCGGTTGAGGCTGGCGTGCGTCAGATCCAAGGCTGCATCAACGGCATCGGCGAGCGCTGCGGCAATGCCAACCTGATCGCCATCATCCCGACCCTGATGCTCAAGATGGGCTATGATACCGGCCTTTCGGCGGAGCAACTCACCCATATCGGTGAACTGTCGCGTCTGGTCGATGATCGCCTGAACCGCGCGCCCAACCGCCATGCGGCCTATGTCGGCGCCAGTGCTTTCGCGCACAAGGGCGGGCTGCACGTCAGCGCCATGAACAAGGACAGCCGCTCCTACGAGCATATCGATCCGGCGCTGGTCGGCAATTCGCGCCTGATCCTGGTGTCGGACAAGGCCGGCCGCGCCAATATCGTCAATCGCCTGCACCAGATGGGTATCGAGGTCGCCGATGACGACGACCATATCGGCGAACTGGTCAAGGCGGTGAAAGAGCGCGAGGCCGTAGGCTATGCCTATGAGGACGCCAGCGCCAGTTTCGAACTGATGGCGCGCGAACGGCTCGGTCAGTTGCCGTGCTATTACGAACTGCAAAGCTACCGCGCGCTCAACGAATATCGCCTCGACGCAAAAGGGCGTGCATTCGATGTCGCCGAGGCAACGGTGAAACTGGTCGTCAAGGGCGAGCAGGTGATGAGCGTGGCTGAGGGAAACGGTCCGGTCAACGCGCTTGACGCTGCCCTGCGCAAGGCCCTGACGCCGCATTATCCGCAGCTTGAGACCATGCACCTCAATGACTATAAGGTCCGCATCCTGACCCCTTCGGATGCTACTGCGGCGCTGACCCGCGTCATGATCGAAAGCCGCAATGATCAGGGCCAGACCTGGAACACGCTGGGCGTCAGCCACAACGTGATCGATGCGTCATACAACGCACTGTTTGACGCGATTACTTATCACCTGCTGAAGGCTGGGGTTTAGAAAACCAGCTATTCACGAAATAACATCTGACGATAGCGGGGGTGGCGTGCGGGTATGCTGAATATCTGTGTCATCTGTAGATCAAAAAGATGACCTTCGCGCTTTAATGAATTTAAAAGTGCTGAATAATTACGACATAACTCGCCCAAACAGTGACCGTTACGTGAATAAATATTATTATCCAATAAGCTATTGGATCGTCTTTTCTACTCTTTGGCTTAGTCATTGGCGCCAATGTCGCCGAACCAGAAATCAACGAGTAGATCACGATCGCCGCCGCTAAAAATGGTACGAAAATAAATAAATCATCTGCATTCATCGGCTCCTCCCCCGGTTAAGAATGGCAATTTTTCTTGGCCATTTCACGCTACCGCAATCTCCCAAATCCGATCTATCCAAGAATGGCCCGTGCTTGCTCCAGATGCAGGCGTTCGACCATTTCGCCATTGACCGATACCACCCCCGCCGGGCTGCCTTCAAAGGCGGCGACCACGGCTTTTGCCCAATCGATTTCCGCTTCCGAAGGCGAAAAGGCCGCCTCACACGCCGCGATCTGCGCCGGATGAATCAGGGTCTTGCCGTCGAAGCCGAGACTGCGGCCCTGTTCACACTCCACCGTGAAGCCCACTTCATCCGTGTACTGATTATATACGCCATCCAGCGCCACCAGATCATTGGCGCGGGCGTGCAAAACGATCTGCGACAGGGCGAACAGGATATCGGCGCGCCCCGCCATCGGACGGGTGCGCAGGTCCTTGCGCAGGTCGTTTGGTCCGGCGATCAAACCGACCACGCCTGCCGTCGCGATCTCTGCCAGATTGACTACGCTTTGTGCGGTCTCGATCATCGCCCATAACGGCAGGTTCGGCCAGATATGCGCCACGCCGGTGAGATCAGCCAGTTCCGCCACCTTCGGCACGACCAGCCCATCGATCCGCAATCCCGCCAGCGCCTTATGGATGGCATTAAGGGATTGCGGATGGATGCGCACCAACACGGTCTTGGCGACAAATATGCCGCGCAGGGTTTCCGCCAGCCGCACCAGCGCTTCGTCGCGCTCCGCATCGCCAACGGCGTCTTCCAGATCGAAGATCAGGGCGTCGCATTGCAATGTTGCCGCTTTTGCGAGCGCCTTGGCATTGGCGCAAGGGATGAAGAGAACCGACCGGAACATGGCGACTTCCTTTACGGGCAAGGATTGGGATGGCTGAGGTGCAGGGCCAGAACGGCCTTGTCGATCTCCGGTGTCCATTCGGTATCGAAGGCGTCGATATCGCTGACCAGTTGATCCATCGAACTGGCGCCAATGATGGTCGAGGTGACGAACGGCCGCTGGTCAACGAATTTCAATGCCAGTTGCTCCGGCCTCAAGCCCAGTTCGGCGGCCAGATCGACATACTTGTCGATCATCTCTTCGCCGCCCGGACCTTCGTAACGATTCAGGCGCTGGTAAAGCGTCTTTCGCGCACCTTCCGGCAGGGCGCCATTGCGGTATTTGCCGATCAGGTAGCCCTGCGCCAGCGACGAATAGGCCAGCAGGCCGACATCCTCACGCAAGGCCACTTCCGCCAGCCCGTAATCGAAGCTGCGCGACACCAGCGAATAGGCGTTCTGGATCGAGGCGATGCGCGGCAGGCCGTGCTTTTCGGCTTCCGACAGGAACTTCATCACGCCATAGGGGCTTTCGTTCGACACGCCGATATGACGGATACGGCCGGCCTTCACATGGCGGCCGAGGTTTTCCAGAATGCTCAGGAAACTCTCATAGTCGGCGTCGTAATCGGTATAGTGATGGAAACCGAAACCGGCATAGCGGCGGTCGGGCCAGTGGAGCTGGTAGAGGTCGATATAGTCGGTTTGCAGGCGATCCAGCGAACCTTCCACGGCGGCGTCGATGTGCTCACGCGTATGGCGCGGGCCGTTACGAATCCAGGTCATGGCATCTGCGCGTCCGGCGATCTTGGAGGCCAGAATGATGTCCTGGCGATTGCCGCGCGCCTTGAACCATTCGCCGATGATCCGCTCGGTTGCGCCTTGGGTTTCCGGCCGTGGAGGAACGGCATAGGCCTCCGCCGTATCGAAGAAATTGATACCGCGCGTCAGAGCATAATCCATCTGCGCCCAGGCATCGGCCTGACTTACCTGGCTACCAAACATCATGGTGCCGAGACAGACGCGCGAAACCTGAAGGTCAGTGCGTCCCAAAGGGGAGTATTTCATGTGAATTCCGCTTAGAAAATCAAAGTCTGGAGGGCTTGACCATTCCCCCTTGTCAGGCAGGGTTGCGAGGGCCATATTGTTTCTTGAACGCCTCTATTAAGCCCATAAGTTTTGGTCGTATAGAGTGGTCACGAAATTAACAGGGGTTTTACACCTATGAACGACACCGATTACATTGCCGTACCTTCGGTTGAAGAACAGGCTCGCGACAAGGGCCTGAAAAACTTCCTGATGGGAATATATCAGAAGATGGCGCTGGGCCTCGTGGTAACGGGCGCCATGGCCTGGGCCGTGGCCAATACACCGGCGGTGGCCGGCCTGCTGTATCAGGTGACACCAGAAGGGCGTCTCAGCTATACGCTCCTCGGCTGGATCTTCGCCTTTGCGCCGCTGGCCTTGAGCTTCATCTCCGGCCGCTTCATGAATGGCCTGGATGCCAAGGTTTCGGGCGCCTTCTATTGGGTGTTCGTCGCTGTCATGGGCGTGTCGCTGTCGTCGATCTTCCTGCTCTATACCGGCATCTCGATCGCCAACATCTTCTTTATCACGGCCGCGACCTTCGGCGTGGTCAGCCTCGTCGGCTACACCACCAAGGTCAATATGACCGGCTGGGGCGGCTTCTTCTCGGTTGCCATTCTCGGCCTGATCATCGCCGGCATCGCCAACGCCTTCCTCTTCAAGAGCGGCCTGATGAGTATGGTGATGTCGGGTATCGGCGTTCTGCTGTTCTCGGCCCTGATCGCTTACCAGACGCAATCGCTGAAGAATCTGTATTATTCGACGGGCCAGCTGTCGGCCAATCATCGTGCCGCCCTGACCTATATCGGCGCCATTGGCCTTTATGTCAGCTTCATCAACCTGTTCCTCAGCCTGCTGAACCTGTTTGGCGGCCGTCGTTAAAACTATACTGAGTGAAACGCGAAACCCTCCGAAGGTAACTTCGGAGGGTTTTTTGTTGGTTCCAAACCTAAAGAACGTCGAACTTGCGTTTGTCGAGCACAGCCAGCACCGGCCCCAGTTCACGTCCCCGCTTGAGGATCAGTCCGGCCTGATTGAAAACGGCAAAGGCACCCTGCTTACGGGCCAGCGACGGACGTTTCTCGATACGATAGAAGGGGGCTTCACCGGCGCGGCGAAAGATATTGAAGGCCACGGCATCGGTGAGTTGATCAATGGCATAATCGCGCCATTCGCCCGCCGCGACCTGCCGGCCGTAGAGCCGCAGGATCAGTTCCAGTTCCTTCCGTTCAAAGAAGACCGGGCCCTTCATGGCAGGCTGGGCGTCGAACGCGCCGCTGAAATCCTGAATACTCATAAGCTCAAGACACCACAGTAAGATTTGACCTGATTACGCCTTAGTCGTCTGAATCGCGCAAGTAAATTTATCTTCCGAAGCGTGGATCATCTTTATGGGATCGTTATTAAAAGGACGCGATATGACCTTATTTTGGCCCTTTGACGGCCCGCTTCGAGCGCAAATATATATGTGTCGGTCGAGGTGATTGCTAGGGTTCCACCCTGAACAGCCCCCCCAGCCCCCGGAACTCAGTGGTTCCTTGGCCGGCAGACATTTCTTCTTCCCCGAGATTATTTTGACGTCGCTACGTTTCCCCCGTAGCGACGTTTTTTTTGCGCTCGTGCCAGCGGGCTTTGGCTCCTGTTAAAATTTACTCCGCCCAGAGACCGACCTTCGATTTCGGCATGGCGACAAAGAAGGGCTGCGCTTCCAGACGCGCCAGCCACCCGGTGACATTTTCAAATGGTTTGAGATCGACCCCGCCTTCGGGCGCATGGGCCACATAGGCATAACAGGCGAGGTCGGCCAGGGTCAAAGCCTCGTCCACCAGCCAGGCGCGGGTGGCCAGATGTTCGTCCACCACATGCAGGAAATCATGAGCGATCTGGTGCGCCGGCGCCGGATCGACAGGTGTGTTAAAGATATGGATGCGCCGGGCGGCCGCCAGTCCGAAGGCGATCGGGCCGGAGGCCTTGCTCACCCAGGCCATGACCTCGGCGAAGCGCTTCGGTTCTGCCGGCAGGTATTTGCGATCCTTGTCATAGGTCAGGGCCAGATAGGTCAGGATGGCGACCGAATCCCAGATAATGGTGCCGTTGTCGTCGATTACCGGCACCTGCCCGAAGGGGTTCATGGCGAGAAACGCCTCGGTTTTCTGCTGTTTGCTGCGCAGATCGATATCGATGCGCTCGAAAGGCAGGTCAAGCGCCCGCAGCAGCAGCTCGACACGGTGCGTATTGCCGGAAACCGGGAAGGTGTAGAATTTGATGGGTGTGGCAGGCTTGGTCATGGCAGTATTCCTGATGTCAGGATGCCGACTATACACCCTGACGCAGGTAAAGCGCGAGGCGCATTCCGGCATCGGCAATGACAAATACAGAGGGTCCGATCATGGCGATGGCCAGGAAGCGCCAACCGCCGCCCTTGCGCAGGGTCAGGATGCCGCAGACGAGCGCCACAAGTGCCGCGACAGCGCCTTCAATGGCCAGTGTCCGCCCGGTCTGTGGATCGCTCGCGGGCGCCAGATTGAGGATGATGGCGAACAGGGCGGCCGCCAGTCCGGCAATGGTGATGATCAGGGCGCGGGTTTTCATGACTGAGTCTTACGAGGCGTGTGGAAAGAAAGCAAGAAACCCCACCACCACGCCCGAAGGCGGGCGCGGTCCCCCTCCCCAGTGAACTGGGGAGGTAAAAGGAAAAAAAGCCCGCCATCATCACTGACGGCGGGCTTTTTAGTCTGATAACTTATGGGTGCAGGGACCGTGTCCCTGCCTATTCGGCAGCTTCCTGAGCGCCACGGGCCAGGTTACGCAGCACGTATGGCATGACGCCGCCGTTCTTGTAGTATTCCAGCTCGGTCGGCGTATCGATGCGGCAGCGCACCGGGAAGCGGGCCACCTTGCCGTCCGAGGCGCGGAACAACTCGACGATCAGTTCGGCGCGCGGCGACACGTTTTCGAGGCCGCGAATAGTGACGATTTCCTCGCCGGTCAGGCCGAGCTTTGCCCAGCCGTCAACCTTGAACTGCAACGGCAGGACGCCCATGCCGACCAGATTGGAGCGGTGGATACGCTCGAACGATTCCGCGATAACCGCGCGGACGCCGAGCAGCTTGGTGCCCTTGGCGGCCCAGTCACGCGAGGAGCCGGTGCCATATTCCTTGCCGGCGAAGACCACCAGGTTGCGGCCTTCCGACTGGTAACGCATGGCGGCATCATAGATCGGCATGACATCGCCGGACGGGAAGTGCTTGGTCACGCCGCCTTCGATTTCCGGGGTCATCTTGTTACGGATGCGGATATTGGCAAAGGTGCCGCGCATCATGACTTCGTGGTTGCCGCGGCGGGCGCCGTAACCGTTGAATTCCGAGACGGGGACGCCACGGTCGATCAGGTACTTGCCAGCGGGCGAAGCGGCCTTGAAGGAACCGGCGGGCGAGATGTGGTCGGTGGTGATCGAATCGCCGAAGACGCCGAGCACGCGAGCTTCCACGATGTCGGTCACCTTGTCCGGCGTCATGGTCATGCCGTCGAAGTAGGGCGGGTTGGCGACATAGGTCGATTCCGCGTCCCAGCCATAGGTCTGGCCGCCGGCGACCGGAATGGCCTGCCAGTGCTCGTCGCCCTTGAAGACGTCGGAGTAACGGTTGGAGAACATGGCATTGGTAACGTGCTTGCGCTGGATGTCGGTGACTTCCTGCGTGGTCGGCCAGATGTCCTTCAGGTAGACGGCTTGACCGTCAGAGCCGGTGCCGATGGCGTCTTCCGTCAGATTGATGTTCAGCGAACCGGCGATGGCATAGGCGACAACCAGCGGCGGCGAGGCCAGATAGTTGGCGCGGACGTCGGGGTTGACGCGGCCTTCGAAGTTGCGGTTGCCGGACAGCACCGAGGCGGCGACCAGATCGCCCGAATTGACGGCGGCAGAGATAGCTTCCGGCAGCGGGCCGGAGTTGCCGATACAGGTGGTGCAGCCGTAACCGACGAGGTTGAAGCCCATCGCATCAAGATCTTCGCTCAGGCCAGCGCTGTTCAGATAGTCGGTGACGACTTGGCTGCCGGGCGCCAGCGAGGTCTTGACCCACGGCTTGACGGTGAGGCCCAGAGCGCGCGCCTTGCGGGCGACGAGGCCGGCGGCGATCAGGACCGAGGGGTTCGAGGTGTTGGTGCAGGAGGTGATGGCGGCGATCACGACATCACCATGGCCGACCGTGAAGTCAGACCCTTCGACCTGTACGCGCTTGGCTTCATCACCCGCCTTGCCGAATTCGCCTTGCAGGGCGGAGGTGAAGGCGGTGGCGGCATCCGACAGCAGGACGCGGTCTTGCGGGCGCTTCGGGCCGGCCAGCGACGGCAGGACGGAATCGAGGGCGAGTTCGAGGGTATCGGTGAAGACGGGTTCGACCGACGGATCGAGCCACAGGCCTTGCGCCTTGGCATAGGCTTCGACGAGGGCGACGCGCTCAGGCGTGCGGCCGGTTTCAGCCAGATAGTTGATGGTTGGTTGCGACACCGGGAAGAAGCCGCAGGTGGCGCCGTATTCCGGAGCCATGTTGGCGATGGTCGCCTGATCTTCGAGGGTCAGGTTGACGAGGCCGTCACCGTAATATTCGACGAACTTGCCGACGACGCCCTTCTTGCGCAGCATTTGCGTGACGGTGAGCACCAGATCGGTGGCGGTGGCGCCTTCCGGCAGCTTGCCGGTCAGCTTGAAGCCGATGACTTCCGGGATCAGCATGGGGATCGGCTGGCCGAGCATGGCGGCTTCGGCTTCGATACCGCCGACGCCCCAGCCGAGGACGGACAGGCCGTTGATCATGGTGGTGTGCGAGTCGGTGCCGACCACGGTATCCGGATAGGCCACTTCGCCGCCGTCCGCGATGGCGGTCCAGACGGTCTGAGCGAGATATTCGAGGTTCACCTGGTGGCAGATGCCGGTGCCGGGAGGCACGACGCGGAAGTTGTTGAAGGCCGACGAGCCCCAGCGCAGGAAGTTGTAGCGCTCGATATTGCGCTCGTATTCGCGGTCAACGTTCTGCGTGAAGGAGGTTTGCTGGCCGAAATAGTCGACCATGACCGAGTGGTCGATCACGAGGTCAACGGGGTTCAGCGGATTGATCTTCGCCGGATCGGCGCCGAGCTTGACCATGGCGTCGCGCATGGCGGCCAGATCGACAACAGCGGGAACGCCGGTGAAATCCTGCATCAGCACACGGGCCGGACGGAAGGAGATTTCGTGTTCGACAGCGCCCTTGTTCTTGACCCAGGCGGCCATGGCGCGGATGTCATCGGCCTTGACGGTATCGCCGTCTTCATTGCGGAGAAGGTTTTCCAGCAGCACCTTCAGCGAGGCGGGGAGCTGGGAGGCGCCTTCGAGACCGTTGGCCTCGGCGGCTTTCAGATCGTAGTAGGTGTAGGTCTTGTCGCCGACCGTCAGTTCGGCCTTGGACTTGAAGCTGTCGATAGATGACATTTACGCGTATCCTTCTTTCGAATCCGCCCAGCCGCCCCGATGGCAACTGTGAATTCAAGAACGCGCGTGAATGAGGGACGCACAGGGTCCGGACATTGCGCTGCAATACCTTGAAGGCGGAGCATCTGCCTTCTAAACTTTCTATTTGTTTTCGTCTATGCCAGAACCATACTAAGCCTTGACGGCAAAAGGGTTATTTTATGGGGCTGATTCTGAAGGTTGAGGGCTTGAGCCTAAAGAAAGGCTACAACCTTTTGATTCATAATTTGAATTTTGAATTGAAACGCGGTGAGGTCATTAGCCTGACAGGCGAAAACGGCGTCGGAAAAACGACTCTTTTGCGTACGCTCGCGGGCTTCATGACACCGCATTCCGGTGCAATTTCTGCGCATGAGAATGATGTGCAAATCGAGCCGGAAATATGGCACGGCCGCATGACTCATTTCCTCGGTCACCACGATGCTTTGAGCCCGTCGCGGACAGTGGCGCAGGAGCTGCAATTCCAGGCGGATTATCTCGGTGGGGACGTGTCAGGCATCGAGCAACTGAACCTTCTGGGGCTGATGGATCTGGAAACGCGCTATCTTTCGGCCGGCCAGAAACGCCGGTTGTCGTTCGCGCGCCTGCTGATGGTGAAGCGTCCGCTGTGGCTGCTCGATGAACCTATGGCGCCGCTCGATGTCGGCCATCGCGCGCTGATCGCCGGGCTCATGCAGAAGCATCTGTCCGAGGGCGGCATGATCATCGCGGCGGTGCATGATGCCTTGCCGTTTGAGACGCGTGCGCTCAAGCTGGAACGCCCGACGGCGAAGGAACGTGAGGCGGCGTTTGTTTGAGGTTGTGACCATTTCTTGTACCTCCCCATTCATGGGGAGGGGGACCGCGCCCGTCTTCGGGCGGGGTGGTGGGGGGCTTGCGCAGGCTCAAAGGCCCCCCTCCGTCAGCCAGCAAGAGCTGGCTGCCACCTCCCCCGCAAGCGGGGGAGTATAAGATGGCCAATCCTCTCTTCCGCGCCGCCATCGCCTTGATCAAACGTGATCTTGGCCTGTCGCTGACCCGCGGCGGCGGACCTTTGCTGGCGGTCGGTTTCTACCTGACCCTGATGGCGATGATTCCTTTAAGCCTCGGTCCGGATCAGGCGGTCCTGTCACGTATCGCCGCCGGCCTGACCTGGCTGTGTCTGGCGCTCTCCAGTCTGTTGTCTCTGGAACGCCTGTTCGAGCGCGATTACGAGGATGCGGTGTTCGATACCCTGCGGCTTGGCCCGTTGCCGCTCGAACTGATCGCCCTGCTGAAATGCCTGAGCCAATGGTTCGGCACTGGCGTGATCCTGTCGCTGATGACGCCGGTGGTAATGATCATCCTCGGCGCACCAGTATCTCTGGCCATGATGGGATTAATCTCAGCGTTTCTCGGTAGTCTAAGCTTTGCGCTGATCGGCGGGATCGGCGCGTCTCTGGCGCTCGGATCACGCAAGGGCGGTGTGCTGATGGCGCTGCTGGTTTTGCCGTTTTATGTGCCGCCGGTGATCTTCGGTGCCGGCCTGATGCAGGCGGCGCAAACGGGGACCTCTCCCTTGCAAGCGCTGGCTTTTCTGGCGGCCTATGCCCTGTTCGCGCTGGCGCTCGGTCCCATCGCCATGGGGTCGGCTTTGAGAAGCGCACTCAATTAGTTACCAAGGCAGGTAGCGTGTGGCCTTGATATGGTGCTCGCGATAGGTGGCGCGGCGGGCATTGGCATGGCCGAACCAGTAGCGGGCCGGGATGCTCAGACCCAGCATCATAAGGATCGACAACTGGATAATCAGGTGGGCATAGATCGCGTTGCTGACCAGCCGGTCAACGGCAACGGCGAAACCACTCATCACCATGGCGGCCAACCAGGCGATCCAGCGGCAATCCTTGCGCACGTCGAAATAATAGACGACGAAGGTCAGGCTGAAAATCAGAGCCAGAATGAAGTATCCGAACGACATATGCGCCTCCCAGCGATGCGCCATACTAACAGGAAGTGGCAAGTAATCCGTTAACGCCTGCTGCGTCTGAGCGTGGCCTCTTGCCGAAAATCGCCAAACCTCCTATGTCGGGAGTATGATCAATTTCCGACGACCTTATTTGATCAGTTTGGTGCTGTCGTGACACAACAAAATAATAAACCGACTAAGCTCACGCCATTTGGCCGGATGATCTTAAGAGGCGTAGCACCCTATTGGCTTGGTATAGGTCTGGCAGGCTTGATGCTCTGTGCGGCTATTTTTGCATCTCACTATATCTTCGAGATCCCCCTGCAAGCAGGACCGTTTCATAAATTATTGAAATATATGGAATTCATAAATTTCGGGATTATGCTCGCTGGTTTTGCTTTTTGCGCGATTTTTGGCGGGCTGATACTCAGATACATAAGCAAGGATTGAGGGCCTTGCTCGCAAACCACAAACCCCCTATGTGCGGATCATGATCAATTTCCTCGCCAATCCGGAGCGCTTTACGCGTGTGACGCGCCCCCTGCGGCCGTGGCTGGCGGGTTTGACGGCGGCGCTGTTCGTGTGGGGGCTTTACCTGTGCTTTGCCTCGCCGGAGGATTATCAGCAGGGCGATACGGTGCGGATCATGTATGTCCACGTGCCGGCGGCCTGGATGGGTCTGACCGTCTATGCCGCCATGGGGATCGCCAGCTTCTTCGGCCTGATCTTCCGCCATGCGCTGGCCGATTCTGCCGCCAAGGCCATGGCGCCGATCGGGGCGGTCTTTACCGGACTGGCCCTGCTGACCGGTGCCCTGTGGGGCATGCCGATGTGGGGCACGCCGTGGCAATGGGATGGCCGCATGACCTCCGAACTGATCCTTTTCCTGTTCTATATCGGTTATATCGCCCTTCATGCCTCGATCGAGGATGAGGTGCGCGCCGCCAAATCAACCGCCATCCTGGCTCTGGTCGGATTGGTCAACCTGCCGATCGTGCATTTTTCGGTGCAGTGGTGGAACAGCCTGCATCAGGGCGATTCCATCTTCGTCAAGGGTGGACCGACCGTGGCGCCGGATATGCTGTGGCCGCTGTTCGTGATGGTGGCCGCCTATCACGCCCTGTTCGCCTGGCTGTTTCTGGTGCGGATCGACAGCGAAATCCTCGCCCGCAAATATCGCGCCTTGCGCGCCCGCTTGAGCTTCAATTAGGAGACGATATGGACCTTGATATGGGCAAATATGTCGTCTTCGTCTGGGGCTGCTATGGCGCCACGGCGGTAGCTTTAGGGGCGTTGATCGTTGTGTCCCTGCGCGCGCAAGCGAAGCGCCGCAAGGTTCTGGAAGCCTTGCAGGCGGCGGTCGAAACCAAATGAAACGCCCAAAATGAAAAGATTGATTTACTTCGCCCCGCTGGTGCTGTTTGTCGGTCTGCTGACCGTGCTCGGCTACTATAATTTCCACAAAAAAGAGCGTCTGGAGCCGCGCGCAATGGTCGGCAAGTCGGTGCCGGAAGTGGTGATCAACGATTTGCAGGACGGCACGCGGGCGTCACTGAAAGCGCTGGTAGCCGGGCACGACAAGCCGGTGCTGGTCAATGTCTTCGCCTCGTGGTGCGTGCCGTGCGTCGCCGAAAATCCGCAACTGATGGCGTTGAAAGCGAAAGGCGTAACCATTATCGGCATAGCCTGGAAGGATGAACCGCAGAACACGCTGAATTTCCTGGCCCAGCACGATAATCCTTACGCGAAGACCCTGACCGACCCGGACGGCAAGATGGCGCTCGCGCTCGGCATTACCGGCGTGCCGGAAACCTATATTGTCAGCCCGGATGGCACCATCACTGACAAGATCGCCGGTCCGATCGTGCCGGATACATTCGATGCGGTCTATGCCGAGGTCAGCGGGGAAAAATAGGACAAGGCCGCCCACATGGAAGCAAAAGAAATAACAGTTCGCGCCCGGATAAGCCTGCTTCGCGCAGATCAGGGCGGTCGCACGCGTCCTTTAGTTGGTGGTTCCAGTTACCGTCCCAATCACAATTTTTGGGGTGATGATGTTGGGACCAAAGGCTTTGCTGTGGGCATTATCAATCTTCCCACAGGCCACGATCCGTTGCCAGGCGAAAGCTTTGAAGTCGAGGTGATATTTCTGCCTTGGAAAGAATTGACCCCTGAACTTTATCCGGGAAGGGAGTGGAGTATTCAGGAAGGCGCAAAGCTGGTTGGTTACGCAAGTGTACTGCAAGTCTTGCCTTGAGCCCCCTCCGTCGCCGACTTCGCGGCGCCACCTCCCCCGTACGCTTCGCTACAAGGGAGGAGAAAGATCAATAATGCGGTGGCCGGGTCACCGGCGGGGCTTCACCTGTGCCGGATTCCATGGTTTCCAGCCGCTCACCCAGACGTTCAAGCATACGTTTCATCCGGTCGATGACCTTCCACTGTTCGGTCAGTTGCTCCGACAGTTCGTCGATGGTCTTCGACTGGTGCGCCGTCAGTTCTTCCAGCGCCGTCAAACGGTCATCGGACATCAGCGCTGGCCTTCCGAATTGCGGAACGGATCGAGCGGATAGGTGCCGAGGATCTCGACATCGACGGCGAAGAAGTTGATCTCTTCCAGCGCCTGTTTCAGACCGCCTTCGCTCGGGCGCCCTTCGACATCGCAATAGAAGACGGTCGAGGCAAAGACGCCGTTTTCGATATACGATTCCAACTTGGTCATGTTGACGCCGTTGGTGGCGAAACCACCAAGCGCCTTATAGAGCGAGGCCGGGATATTCTTCACGCGGAAGATAAAACTGGTCATGCAGTCGATGCCGGGCGCCGGCTCGACCACGCGGTCTTCGGTGGTGAGGATCAGGAAGCGTGTCGTGTTGTTTTGGGCGTCTTCCATATGGCGGCGCAGGATTTTCAGGCCGTAAAGCTCGGCGGCAGGCTCCGGCGCGATGACGGCGCGGTCGAGTTCGCGGGTTTCCGACAGCGCACGCGCGGCACCGGCCGTATCATGAAAAACCTCGGCGGTGATATTCAGTTCCTTCAGCGCCTTGCGGCATTGCAGCAGCGCCATGGTGTGCGAGGCGGCCACGCGGATATTGGCCAGTTCCGTTTCCGGCACGCCCATCAGGATCATCTCGATCGGCAGGAAGCGCTCGCCGATGATCTTCAGGCCCGAATTGGGCAGCAGGTGGTGGACATCGGTGACGCGGCCAGCGACGGAGTTTTCGACCGGAATCATGCCGAGTTCGCATTCGCCATCGCGCACGGCAGCAAAGGCGGCCTCAAAGGTGGGGTAGGGGGCGGGGGTAAATTCGCCAAACCAGCGCTTGATGGCCTGATGGCTGAATGCCCCCGGCTCGCCCTGATAGGCGATCTTGCGAATGGTTTGCGTATTCATGATAGTCCTCAACCTCAGAAATTCCAAAACCGACCCCGGTTTTGGCGAGCACAAATGTGCGCCCGAGCGGGTGCGAGGAGCCTCGCGGCGCTTGAGCGGGTAAAGTGCGACGAAATGCCACGCAAGGCCCGGTTTTGCCCGTGATGTGGTAAAAGTCGGCTTGCGTCTTTTGCGGTAGCGTGTCAGAGAGCCAAACGCAAGTAGATCGATAAGCCTTGCTTTCGCCACATATTGACACGCGTCTCTGGTGGCCTAAGCTCCGGCACTAATGAATCAACAGGGTAACTTGGCGACATGAGCGGCGACCTTCAGGTAAACAAAATTCTCGGTGCGGTCCTGGCGACCGGTCTGGTTATCATGGGCGTCAAGCTCGGGGCGGAAGCGATCTATCATCGTGAAGCGCCGGAAAAGCCGGGTTACGCCATCGAAGTCGCCGATACCGGCGCGGCCGGTGGTGAAGCCGCCGCTGTCGATACGCCGCCCGACTGGGGCACGGTGATCCCGACCGCCGATATTGCCGCCGGTGAAAAGACTTTCCAGACCAAGTGTACCTCCTGCCATAACAACGCCAATGGCGGGCCGAATGCGATCGGTCCGAACCTGTGGGGCGTGGTCGATCGTCCGGTCGCTTCGCATCCGGGCATGGACTATTCCGACGCCATGAAGGCGCATGCCAAGGAAGTGCCGAACTGGACGTGGGACGCGATCTACACCTTCCTTGGCGCGCCGGGCAAGGTGGTCAAGGGCACCAAGATGACCTTCATCGGCGTCAAGAAGCCGGAAGACCGGATCAACCTGATCGCCTATCTGCATAGCCAGGGCTCGACCGATTACGCCGTGCCGGCCCCGAAGCCGGCCGCTGCCGCCGGCGCTGCCCCAGCCGCCGGGGCTCCAGCCTCTGGTGCGGCTGCCGGTGCTCCGGTTGCCGCTCCGGCCTCTGGCGCTGCCGTGTCTCCGGCTCCAGCCGCCGCGAAGTAAACGCGATACCTCAAACATAAAAACCCCGCCGGATAACTCCGGCGGGGTTTTTCAATTCTTCACCTCCCCATTTAAGAAATGGGGAGGTGATAATTACAGCCTTCTGAACGCCAGCGGCATTCCGGAGCCGCAACTGTCGATCCGGTTGACGGCGTCGGCCAGGGGTTCAATGGCCACCTTCATATGATGGGCATTGGCGTGAATGATATGGACGTCATCGGTCATGATGGCGATATGGCCTTTCCAGAAGACCAGATCGCCGCGCACCAGGCCCTTCAGGTCGGCGCCAATATCGAGCGGCAGGCCCAGCTTCATCTGCATGTCGGAATCGCGCGGGCAACCGTAACCGGCGGCATAAAGCGCCTGTTGCAGCAGTCCGGAGCAATCGAGCCCCAGGCTTTCGCGGCCACCCCACTGATAGGGGGCATTGATATAGCTTTCGGCCACGCTGACAAAATCAGGCGCGAAGGTCTCGAAGGTCGAGAGGTGGTTGGTAAAGACCCAGCCCATTTCGTTGATATAGGCAAAGCCGTTCTCATAGCGCGTCACCGACACCAGCGCATTCAGGCTGAGGGCCGACAGCGTCGAGGATTTCAGGTTCGGACCGGCGAAGACATAGGTGCGCAGGGTCGAGACATAATGCGTCGGCAGGTACCAGTCGCGCCGAAAAGCGGACACCGGCACATAGCCAACATAGCCGTCGCGCAGGGCCTGGCCCCAGAAATAATCATGCTTGCGCTCGATGACCTTGAAACGCTCGCCCATCAGCAGCTGATCCCATTGCTCGGCGCCTTGTTCGGGCTGCGACAGGATCGGGGCGGCGGCGTCATAACAGCTCAGGACTTCGCCGGCGACAAAGGTTTTCGCACGGATCAGGCCTTCATGCGCCTGATCGGTCACGCCATCCTTGAAGGGCGTGGTACGCTTGTCGAAAGGATCATCACTCATCTGCGTCATAAACCCGTTTTACCTTCT
>FSVH01000166.1_pt1 | contig 38705 bp, 23 predicted proteins | sample 1637631 | NCBI WGS metagenome assembly FSVH01 (sample SAMEA3914814, study PRJEB12502) | metagenome | biome: forest; material: soil | place: USA | collected 2011-09-16 | depth 0.1 m | reverse complement strand
ATCATCGACAACGCGTTGCGTATCGGCATAATCGATTGAAAGGTCTTCGGTGAATTGCGTCGTTACGGCCGGAAATACACCCCGCCAATCGATTGTCATTGGTTTTACTCCACGAATTTATCAAACATTATATCGTATACAATGTACAAATCTTCTGCGCAACCACGATTGTCGAGTTTGCCCAACAAATGTCGAGCATACCTATAATACCTCACTGCCTACATGGCTTTTCTAATGGAAGGGGATTGTGGAAAATAAAATATATCGTATACATTTTACGTCCGGGGTGGTTTTGACAGGGAATAAATGGATATGACGAGGTCTTTATTACGGGCAACCGCTCTCGCGTGCATAATGGCCGGCAGTACAGGTTTCCTGCCCACGGCACCGGTTATGGCCGCCACATCCCAAACGCCCACGGCGAGCGACGCGGCTTTTGAGTCTCTCTGGAAGACCGAATGGCAATGGCGCAAGGCGCTGACCAGCGACAATGACGATGACAGTGGTGAAGACGCCATCCACTCGCACTTCCCCGATGTGTCGAAGACCGCTCAGGACGCCAGGCTGGCCTACTGGACAAATGTGCTGGCGCAACTGGACAAGATCGACCCCAAAACGCTCTCGCCCGACCAGCAGGTCAATTACACCATCTATCGCAATCAGATCGAAACCCTGGCATCGCGGCAAAAGTTTCGCGGCTATGAGATGAGCTTCGGCTTCTGGAACGGTCTGAGCTATGCCGCGCGCAAGCCAATGCGCACCGAGCAGGATTATCGCAACTACATTGCTTATCTCAATGACGTGCCGCGCTATTTCGGCCAGAACATCGATAATCTGCGCGCCGGCCTGAAGCGCGGCTTCACCCCGTCGCAGGTGTCGCTGCAAGGCCGTGATTCGTCGGTGGCGATCACCTTTGAGAACAAGAAGATTGAAGACACCGTCTTCTATACCCCCTTCCTCACCATGCCGGCTTCGATTCCGGCCGACAAGCAGGCGGAACTGAAAAAGCTCGGCGCCGAGGCGATCAGCAAAAGCGTTATCCCAGCTCACCAGACCCTGCTCACCTTCCTGCGCAAGGACTACATCCCCGGCGCACGCAAGACCATTGCCGCCTATGACCTGCCCGATGGCAAGGCCTATTATCAATCCCTCATTCGCGAATACGTCACGCTCGACATGACGCCCGACCAGATTCACCAGATCGGCCTCGATGAAGTGGCCAAGATCAAGGTGGAGATGCTGGCCGTCATGGATGAGGCCGGTTTCAAGGGCACGCTTCAGCAGTTCAACGACTTTCTGCGCACCGACCCGCAGTTCTACGCCAAGACGCCGCAAGCCTTTCTCGATCGCGGCGCCTGGATATCGAAGGAGTTCGACGGCAAGGCGGCGCAGTATTTCGGCCGCAATCCCCGTATGCGCTTCGCCATCGTGCCGACGCCGGACGCCATCGCGCCCTTCAATACCGGCGGCAATGGCGGCCCCGGCGTACTGATCCTCAATACCTATAACCTGCCGTCGCGCCCGCTCTACACCCTGCCTTCTCTGGTGCTGCATGAAGGCGCGCCCGGCCATGCCTGGCAAATGCCGCTGGCGCTGGAAAACAAGGATCTGCCGGAATTCCGCCAATCGACCTATATCTCGGCCTTCGGCGAAGGCTGGGCGCTTTATTCTGAACGTCTCGGCGTCGAAATGGGCATGTATCACACGCCCTACGAAAAATTCGGCATGCTGACCTACCAGATGTGGCGCGCCTGCCGTCTGGTGGTCGATACCGGCATGCACGCCAAGGGCTGGACGCGTGATCAGTCAATCGCCTTCCTGCGCGACAATACCGCGCTTTCCGAACACGAAATCACCACCGAAACCGACCGCTACATCAATACGCCTGGACAGGCCCTCTCCTACTATATCGGCGAGATGACCATCTGGAAGGTGCGTCACAAGGCCGAAGCCGCGCTCGGTGACAAGTTCGACATCCGCGCCTTCCACGATACCGTCCTGCAACTGGGTTCGGTGCCGATGCCGGTGCTGGAAGCACGCATCGATCGTTTCATCGCCGATGGCGGCAAAAGCCCTTACGCCGATCAATAGGAGTTTCTGCATGATACGTTACAGCGCTACCCTCACCCTGGCCGCTCTCCTGCTGACCGGCGGGATCGCCCAAGCCGCTGCCCCAACGTCGAGTGCCGTCTGCGCCAGCCAGTCGGACACCGCCATGACCGCACTCGTCGCCGATTTCGAGGCGCTGTCGGCGTCACGCGATCCCCTGCGCGAAAGCAGCAATGGCAATATGGCCGCTCTGGCGCAGTGGCCGGATGACAGCACCGCAGCCTTATCGGCCTATGGCAAGGCGCTGAACAGCCAGATGGCCCGCCTCAAGGCCATCGCTCCCGCCAGCCTCTGTCCGGATCAGGCGCTCAATCAGGCCCTGATCAGGGACCGGCTCGAACTGGAACTGGACGGCCTGCGCTTCGATGAAGCTCGCCTGCCCTTCAATACCGGTGACGGCTTCTACACCACGCCGGACTATGCCGTCGCCGGCGTTGTCCTGCGCACCGAACCGGAAGCGCGCGCCTGGATCGCCAAGCTCAAGGCCCTGCCCGCCTTTTACGCCACTGAAACGGAGAACATGAAGCGTGGCATCACCACCGGTTTCATGCGGCCCAAATTGGTGGCAAGCAAGGCATTGGTTGTCATGGAACGTCACGCCGCCCAACCGGTGGCCGATCACAGCCTGTTGAGCCCGTTGAAGAATCTTCCAGACAGCATTCCGGCCGATGTCCGGACGAAACTGGTAGCCGAAGGCACGGCGGTTATCGCCAGCCAGGTGCGTCCGGCAGAAGACACCCTCGTTACTTTCTTCAAAAATGACTATGTGCCGAAAGCGCCGGACAGCATCGCCATCGGTGATCTGCCCGACGGCAAGGCCTATTACCAATACCTGATTCACCGCAATGCCTCGACCGACATGACGCCGGAGGCCATCCATGAGTTGGGCCTGAGCGAGGTCAAGCGCATCCGCGGTGAGATGGATGCTGATATCAAGGCCAGCGGCTTCAAGGGCACCTTCGCCGAATTCCAGACCTTCCTGCTGACCGATCCGCAGTTCCGCGCCCGTGATCCGGAAGACTATTATAACAAGGTCAGTGGCGTACTGATCCGCGTTCAGGGCCTGCTGCCGCTCTATTTCCACAACCTGCCGCGCCTGCCGCTAACCGTCCACGAGGTCGATCCGCAGCTCAAAAGCTCGTCTTCCGGCTATAATCCCGGCAGCCTGACACAAGGCGTGCCCGGCACGGTGATCATCAACACCGACCACCTCGACCAGAGCCCGACATCAGGGCTGACCGCCTGGGCCATGCACGAAGGCGTACCCGGCCACCATCTGCAAATCGCCCTGGCGCAGGAAAACGACTCGCTGCCGAAATTCCGCCGCCGTGACGATATCAATGCCTTTGTCGAGGGCTGGGCACTTTACAGCGAGCACCTTGGCGTCGAAATGGGCATGTACCGTACGCCTTACGAAGACTTCGGCCGCCTGTCGCTGGAGATGTGGCGCGCCTGCCGCCTCGTCATCGATACGGGTATGCATGTCAAGGGCTGGAGCCGCGATCAGGCCGTCGCCTGCCTGCGTGACAATACCGGTATGAGCGACCGTTCGATCCAGAACGAGGTCGATCGCTATATCGGCTGGCCGGGTCAAGCGCTCGGGTATAAAATCGGCGAAATCCGCATCCGGCAACTGCGCGCCAGGGCGGAAGCTGCGCTTGGGCCGAAGTTCGACCTGCGCAACTTCCACGACGAGATCCTGAAGAACGGCCCCCTGCCGCTCGATATCCTGTCACAACAGGTCGATGACTGGATCAAGCGTGGCGGAAGCTAGGTTTTACCGCCCGCCGCATCCAGTCGCCCGCTGCGCTCCAGCTTACCCCAGCCGACCGCCATGCCGCGGCCGGCGGACATCAGCGCCTTCAGCACGACATAGTACATGATCTGGCGGTAGACGAAGCGCTGCGACAGCAACCAGAAGACCGGGTAGCGTTTCTCACGCGGTTCCAGCCAGTAGGCGATGCCGCCGCAGATCGCGTCGATGGCAAGGAAGGTCAGCCAGTAGACGACCATGCGGCCGAGATCGCCGCTGGTCTGCGCCCAGCCGTGTTGTGACACCTGCACGATGGTGGCGGCGATATTGACGATCAGGGCGAAGTCGATCAGCGGTGAAACCACCGAGAAAACAATCTGGAACAGCCAGGCCTGCGGGATACCAATCAAGGCCAGCCCCTTCGGCTTGCCGGTCTGGTAGATGCCACGATGCTTCCACAGGCATTGCAAGGTGCCGAACGCCCAGCGGAAACGCTGCTTCATCAGCGCGCCGAAGCTTTCCGGCGCCTCGGTCCAGGCCACGGCATCCTGATCATAGGCCACCTGCCAGCCTTTCCGCTGGATGGCGATGGTCAGGTCCTGATCCTCGGCCAGAGTATTGTGCGGATAGTTGCCGACCTCGGCCAGCGCGGATCGCCGCCAAGCCCCAACGGCGCCCGGCACCACCATCATGGCGCCGAACATGGCCAGCGCGCTGCGTTCAAGATTCTGCGAGGTGACGTATTCGACCGCCTGCCAGCGCGTCACCCAGTTGAAACGGTTCCCCACCTTGGCATTGCCGGCCACGGCGCCGATTTCCGGCCGCACGAACCAGCGGACCAGACGGGCGATGGTCTCCGGCTCGAACTGGGTATCGGCATCGAGCGCGATGATGATGTCGCCTTTCGAGGCGGCGATGCCATTATTGACCGCATTGGCCTTGCCGGCATTGGCCTGGGTGATCAATCGCACGCGCGAGTCATCCGCGAAAGCCCTGGCCACGATGGCGCTGGTCTCGTCCTTCGAGCCGTCATCGATGACGATGACCTCCATGGCCACGCCGACGCTGGCCAGCACGCGCCGCACCGAATTCTCGATCACACGCGCCTCATTATAGGCCGGGATCAGAACACTGACGAAACTGGCATTGACGAAAGCGGCGACCGCCCCCGCCTCTTCCGGCTTTTCATCGCCCGGCGGCTCCATATGATTGCTGAACTCGGCATAGATGGCCAGGCCGGACAGGATGAGCGCGCGACCAATGCCCAGCACAATGGCGATAATGAACAACCATTTCAGTGCCGTTGCCATCCACGCCATGAACATGAAGATGCCGATGTCAAAGCGTACTTCCAGCAGGTCCGGGCCGCTCAGTTGGGGCATGACCTGATCGCGTGACAGGCCGACCAGATCACCGACCGGGACGAACTGGTAGCCTTCTGCTTTCAGCTTCTGGATAATGACCGGCAGGGCCTTGAGGGTCTGGCTGCGTTCGCCGCCGGAATCGTGCATGAGGATGATCTGGCCGGAATGGCAATCGTCCGGCGATTGTTTGCAAAAGGCCGACTGCTCGCTGGCCACACCGTCATGCACACCGTCCAGTGTGTTCTGGATGATCTTATCGACGCCCGGACGGGTCCAGTCCTCGGAATCGACGTGCAGGCCGATATCGGTATAGCCCAGTTTCTGCGCCACCAGCGCCGGCACCAGTTCGTCGTTGGTGGTTGGTTCGGCGTCACCGAAATAAGGCGCACGCAGCAGCCGCATCGACCGGCCGGTATAGGCCTCGACCACGCGCTGGGTTGAATTCAGTTCGAAGCGGATCTGCCAGTCGGCGATCTTCGACATGTCCGGATGGGTATAGGAGTGATTGCCGATATCGTCACCATCCCGCACCATCTGGCGCAGCAGCGCAGGATGGCCAATTGCTTTTTCACCGATGACGAAGAAGGTGGCGGGTATTTTTTCCTGTTCAAGAATTTTCAGGATTTGCGGCGTCCAGCGCGCATCCGGGCCATCATCGAAAGTCAGGGCCAGCTTGCCGGGGACATAGCCGGTTCGGCGGACGACGAAAGGCGTTGGCAGGCTCTGGTAGACCTCGTTCTGCGCCACGCGCGCTTTGTCATAGGTCACGACGCGACTGCCGGTCTGAGGCGTATCCTCGATATGGACCACTTCGCCATTGCCATAGACCTGATTGTCGCCCAGCGCGGTCAGCTTGTCGAGATCAGGCAGGGCCGTTGTCTGATAGGCGCCGAAAGCCCGCCAGATGGCCGGGTCCTCCGAACCGAGCCGCCACAGGCCGACGCCAGACACATTGGAATCGGCGATGGTCAGGAGCTGGTTCCAGGCGCTGACGCCATCGAGCATCCACACCTCGTGATGCAGCCCCTCTTCGTCATAGAAGAAATAGGCATTGCCGGACGCCGGATCGAACTGGATCGGCGCATCGGATTCGCGGGCGATACGCCAGGCTTCGGCGACGGTCGTCGGATCGGCCTTCAACTGGCCGTTCGGTTGTTTGTACCAGTCATAGCCATAGTTACCGATGCAGACGATGGCCTTGTCGAGCGGCACGCTTTTCAAAGCCTGATTCAGGCGCTCATTGAACCAGCCCTGGGCAGCGATCGGGCCGGCCGGATCGACCATGGAATGCTGATCGTAGATCATCAGGAACAGTTTGTCGGAGACCGTCGCAAACGCCTTGAGGTTCCATGCGTCGCTGTCGACCGGCGCAGTCAGGGTCAGCAGATAGCCTCTCGTCGCAAAGGCAGCACGTGCCTCTCTGACAAAAGTCAGATAATTGCGCAAGGACGAATCCGGCAGGGTTTCGAAGTCGAGCATGACACCTTGCGCCTTTTCGCGCGTCACCATGTCGAGCATCTGGCCGATCAACTTCAGGCGTGCCGCAGGATTGGCCAGCAGACGCGCCGTATTGGCGCCCTGCCATTGTCCGCCGGTAATATTTTGCACCATGATCAGCACGGACGGACGATGCTGGGCATTTTGCAGGGTGTAGGTGAACTGGTTGTCGGCCAGATAAACGAATTTATTGTCGGTACCACCGACATAGGCCAGGCCGGGGATGACCATGTCGAGATTGTTGACGTGCTTTTGCAACGACACCAGTGACGCATCGTCGCCCGTTATATAGAAGCCGGCGAGCGTTTGCTGGACCTTCGCCGCCCCACCACGCACACTGAGCGGCCGATGGCGTGGCACGGCGTGATTCAATTTCATCGTTGAAGCATGCGGCCTGGGATATTCGAGGTGCAGATCAAGCCCCTGCGGCACCGGCACCATCAGGATCGACGCCACGAGGCCAACGAACAGAATCACGGCCGCGAGGATCAGGCTAAGCACGCCGAAAAAGGACGCCTTCTTGCGGCGTCCGGTGGGATCATAAAAAATCGGCTTTTGCGTGGGCATCAAATTATCCGGTATGGCTCAGGGAGAGGATCTGCCGACTCTCCGGCCGGTCAAGTATAACATGGCAGGGCACCAGACGCCCCGGTTGAAAAATGCGGCTGAGATAAAGCTGCATTTGAGGGTTGAGATTCGGTCGTTCGACCGTTCGCCACGGTCCCGTCAGCTTTGTCAGTCGATGGTCGATCAAGGTGGCGTCGTCAAGGTATGTCCGGAAGTCTGCTGTGGTCGCAAAGGGCGTAAAATCGAAATAGCAACGCTTGCTCTCCAGACCGTTCACCTGATGCAGCAATGCGGCCGGCATTTCGGGCAATCCGTCCTCGCCTTGAGTGGGTGTCAGCAGGGTGACGGTCTTGCCGTAATATATCTCGCCGATATTATCGACATTGGCGGAATCCAGCCCCGGTACAGGCAACTGGAAAAAGACCACGGCATCGACCGGCGGTCCGGCGCTTTTCAGGGTATTGAGCGAAGTGGCCGGAAACTGGAAGTCGTCAAAGGAATCGGTGATCGACTGAACCAGGGCGCCGTTATCGGCATAGGCCAGGGAAAAGACCGCGGCGGCGCACATGGCAAGGACCGGCCACAGGGTTGCCGGCCGGGCCATGCCGGCCTGCTTGCGGATATGCACGACGAGCCCGACCAGACCGGCGATGATCAATACGATGCCATAGCCGATAGTCCGCGTGTTGTAGGGATCGAACTGGGTGCGAAGCCGCAGGAAAAAGGCCAGTGCCAGAAAGCTAAGGCCGGCCAGGGTGATGAACAGGGCCGCCGGTCGCGCGCTCTCCCCGCCCCTGACACGGGAAAGCTGACGAAAGGATATGCCGGTCAGTAGGGCCGCCGCGATCATTACGCCCAGTCCGTTGATGCCCAGCGCGATAAAGAATTGCCGAATGAGCAACAAGGGCGCTTCCGGTGACGCCACACGAGGCATACCGGTCGCAAAGCCGGTAATCTCATGATTGAAGATCTGATACGCCAGAAAGACCAGACCCGCCACGCAGAAGCATGGAAAGACGCGCAAAGCCGTCTGGCGGCCGAACGACGGCCAGACACACAGGAACAGGAGAAAAGCGAAGGGCCCAAAAATATAGCGTGCCGAACAGCCGAGGATCAGAAACCCCGTCAGCAAGGCATAGGCTGCCCATTTCCGTTGATCGGCGTGGATCTGCGAAATGGCGAAGACCGTGCCGCAAAAACAGAACAGCAGCAGGTTTTCCGACCAAGTGTACATGCCGATGATCAGCGTGACCGGATTGAGAATAACCAGCGCCGCCATGAAAACATGCCGGGATGCCTTCAGCACAAACCAGAAACCGGCGGCCAGCAGCAGCAAGTTGACGATCTTGCTGCTGATCATCATCACGGCCGGCGTGGCGACCGGCGCGGTCAGGGCCAGGATAGCCGGATAGCCGCAGGGGTAAACGGCACTGTATTCACCGTGCAGGCTGCATCCCTGACCATGACGCAATGCCTGAGCCAACAGCATGTAATACCAGGAATCGACGCTGATATAGCCGAACAGCACAGCCAGAGCGGCAAAACCGGCCAGCAATGAAGCCGCCGTGATCAGGTAGATTATTGAGCTGTTGCGCGGCATGTGGCCTGGACAGAAGCGGTCTGAAACCGCTCTAATATGTTTGTAACGACAGGTTTGTGAACCCTATACGTGTTATGCGGCCACAATCCTGCGCCCGGCAATAAAATATTCAGCGCCGCCACAGCTACATACGATCGGCGGGCCACGTGTTCTGCTCAGCATACCCGCCGTCTGTTATCTTGCCCGAAAGGGGTTAAAGATCGAAAGTGCGGCGGCCCCGTGTTGTGGTCATCCGGGTGCTGTTCGTCGTCGCCAGCGAGGATTCAGCCACCGTTTTCATGAAGACCCATTCGCCATTCACCTTTTCCGGCGTGATTTCCACCGCCACATATCCACGCTGGCTGGTGTCGGCCCACTTCATTTCCGGACTGGCGCCGCCCAGCGCCTGCGCCACCATCTGCGGCGGCAAGGGCAGATAACTTTCAAAGCCGGGCGACGATATACTCTGGCCGCCGAATTCCACGCCCGCCGGCTTGCCGTCCTGTGCGAGATCAAACGCCCAGGCATTATGACTGTCGCCGGAAAACACGATCAGATCGGCGTCCGCCGACTGCGCCGCCTTGAGCAGGCGCGCACGAGCGGCCGGAAAACCACCCCAGCTATCAAGCGTCACCGGCAGGCCCACCTCCGCCGCCGCCGCAGACGCCTTCAGTTGCATGGCCACTTCCGGTGCGACCTTGAGGCCGTCGATCATCGAGGCCGGTAATTTGGGCATGTTCAGGTTCCCCATGACCACCTGTTGGGTGAGCACCTGCCATTTCGTGCCGTTCCTCACCGAACGGCTCAAACCATCATAAAGCCAGCTTTCCTGCTCGCTGCCCATGAGCGTGCGGGCCGGATCGGCCATGCGGTCCTTGAGACGCATCAGTTCCGCGACAATATCATCGCCCTGCATGGCGGCCTGGCCAATGTCGAGCCGTTCGCTGCGCGCCGTCAAACGCGTCTCGGGCCGAAACAGGGTCGCCAGGTCGCCGATCTCGTAGGACGTCCACAGCTTTCCCGACACCGGCATCCACTCGAAATATGCCTGCATGGCCGCCGCCTTGCGCACTGCAAAGTCGCCCTCATCAGGAGAGTGATTTTCCGCGCCATCCTTCCAGGCATCATTGGCGACTTCGTGGTCATCCCACTGGGCGACCATGGGGAAATTCTGATGCAGTTTCTGAAGATCGGCATCGGCGCGGTAACAGGCGTAGCGCAAACGGTAATCGGCCAGATGGATCGCTTCGTTCGCCGGCTCCAGCAGGCGGCCCTTGATGGCCTGCTCCACACCCGGATAATAGCCGCGCTGATACTCATAAATGTAGTCGCCGGTATGAATGATCAGGTCGAGATCGTCGCGCGCCGCGGCATGACCGTAGGCATTGAACCAGCCATAAGGCAGGTTCGCACAGGAAAAGACAGCCATTGCAAAGCGCGATACCGGCCCGACGGGCAAGGTGCGCGTCCGCCCGACCGGCGACCGTGTGCCGTCGCTGGCGATGAAACGGTAATAGTACCACTTCCCAGGCGCCAGTCCCGTCACGGTCACTTTCGCGGTATAATCGCTGGCTCGGCGAGCGGTTGCCCCGCCGCCGGCCACCACCTTCACGAAATCCGGCGTTTCGGACATTTCGACCGTCAGCACGGAGTCATCTCCCTTTGCCGGCACATGACGCGTCCACAAAAGCACCGAATCTGGCCCCGGTTCGCCGCTGGCGACATTGTGGGTAAAGCCGCTGGCGCGCAGCATTTCAACCGCACCGGCCGCACCGGCTCCAACCAGCGCGCCGAGCCCGAAACTGCCCCCGAGAATAAGCGAACGACGATCGATAAGGTGTGTCATTTGAAATGTCCTCGAAGGGGATTCATGGAGTGTGTGGTTGCGATGCTTTCAAATAACTGATGATAACGTCAGCTATATGAAACCCTCAGCCATCGAGGCCGCGAAGGGCTGCCTCCACGGTCGTCAGGCGTTCCTCGGTGATCAGCCCGCCCGCCAGGGGCTGGAGTTCTATGAGGCTCATATTCTTGAAAAAGGCGTATAGTGGATGAGTCGTCAGGCCCGGCAGCACCTTATCCAGAATGGCTTTGGCTCTTGGATCGGCGACTAGTGTCGCAATGGGGGTATCCAGTCCGTAGGTCGGTTTTTTTGCTTCGACAGCGATCGCGGGTTTGACCGCCTGGCTGGCCGCACCGGCAGCAAAAATGGAGACGCAGAAAACACCGAAGAGCCCAGCGCCGTTGCCCTGCACGTCGGTGGCGATCAGACCCAGGTTTCCTTCGCGACCCTGGGCGTCAAGGGCCATACCATCTCCACGGGGCCTCTGTCTCTGGACGGCATGCTTGGCTGGCGCCGCGGCTTCGGTGACCTGGATCTGCAAAGTGTGCAGATGCTCAACAACCGCGAGGGCTTCACGGTGAATGGCGGGAACCTGTCCGAGAGTGCGGCGGTGATCCAGGTTGGCGCGCATTGGCGGGTAAGCGACAAGGTGACCCTCGATGCAAACTATGACGGCGTCATCGGCGATGAAGGCCAGGACCATACGGCTCACATGGGCGTATCGGTCCGCTTCTGATAACCGGTATACTTGCAGGACGTACCGAACTGCGTACGTCCTGCAAGTACTGATATCGATGTTAACTTGCGTCAAAGCCAAGCGATGAAACAGTTCCCCTGCCACCTGAAGAGACAGCGTCAACGTTCCGTTTCATGGCGCTGCTTGCGGCGCTACGAGGGTTTCCAGAGTTGGGATATGATCCGCTTCGCTGGCTGGCTTATCCCAACGGATTCGACTGATACGTGGGAAGCGTAGCGCATAACCTGACTTATGGCGCTTTGAGCGATGCACGGCATCGAAAGCGACCTCGAAGACCAGTTCCTTTTTGACTTCGCGTACAGGGCCAAAGGTTTTCAATGTGTTATGGCGGACCCATTTATCGAGTTCGATGAGTTCGGCATCGGTGAAACCAAAATAGGCCTTGCCGATCGGCAGCAGTTCGCCGTCTTTCCATAATCCGAAGGTAAAATCGGAATAGAAGCTGGAGCGCTTGCCCGAACCGCGCTGGGCATACATCAAAACGGCATCGACCAGTTTCGGATTGATCTTCCACTTATACCACGGCCCCGTCGGGCGGCCGGCGACATAGGCGCTGTCGCGTCGTTTGAGCATCAGGCCTTCGATGACCGACAAGTTATCGACACTGGCGCGGGCCTCTTCCAACTGCGCAAACTCATGCCACGGTATTTGCGGCGACAGGCTGATCCCGACCGGCTGATATTTGTCCAGCGCCGCCTGGAGCAGTTCCCGGCGTTTTTCATATGGCAATGGCCGCACATCCTCGCCTTCCAGCATGAGCATGTCATAGACGATCATTGCCGCCAGATAATCCGCCATCAGTTTGGCGGAAGGCGATTTGCGCCCCAGGCGTTGTTGCAGGTCGTTGAAACTGCCAAGCTCGATGCCGCGCTGGACGAGCAGTTCACCATCGAGCACGGCATGGAAGTTGAGGTGTTCCAGCGCATCGGGGAAGGTATGGCTGATATCGTCACCGGTCCGCGTAAACAGGGCGCGACCGAGGGCGCTATTGACGCACTGAACGCGAATGCCGTCATATTTCCATTCGGCGGCGTAGGTTTCCGGCACCATCAGGCCATGGTCCTTTGCCTCCAGCGGATGCGCCAACATGACGGGTGTAAAGGTCAGCTTCTCTTCCACCGCCGGCGCCTCGGCCCGCCCTTCCAGCCAGGCGAACAGATCCTCATAAGGCGGATCGACGCCATGCCAGATGGTCTCGATGCGCTCGATCGGCTGATTACCGTATTTGGCCAGAACCTGCTTGAGCAGTCGCGCCGAGACGCCAATGCGCAAGCCGCCTGAGCCGATCTTCAGCAAGGCCCAGCGCTCCGGCGAGGTCATGCGGTCGAGCAAACCGGCGACATAGTCCGGCAATTGCGTCTTTGGCGTATGGCGCAGGCCGGCCACCACCTCATGCAGCGGCGGCAGGTCCGGGTCATTTGGCAATATATCCGGCTTAGGCCACAGGTGCGCGACCGTTTCCGACAATTCGCCGACATAGTCGTAGCTCATGGCCAGCAATTGCGGATCAGTGCGCGCGCGGATCAGGTCGAGCACCATACCGCGCTTGAAATTAGGCAAGCTCAATGTGCCGCCGATGATCGCCACGGCGTAGCCACGATCCGGATCGGGAGTCGCGGCGAAATAGTCGAGGAGGAGACGTTCCTTGCCGGAGGTCGCCGGCTCGTAATAGAGCCGTTCAAGGAGGCGCGAAAACTCCCTCATTCGCTGTCATCCTCGTAACCCAGCAGGTGCAGGGCCTGCGCCTTGAAGCCGTGGTTTTGCGCGTAATAGACCAGGGCATCGTCGCGACCATGTGTCACCCAGACCTCCGGCGCGCCGACATCGACAAGCGTCTGCGTCAGTTCGTCCCAGTCGGCATGATCGGAAACCACCAGCGGCAGTTCGACACCCTTTTGTCTGGCGCGGGCACGGATACGCATCCAGCCCGAAGCCGCCGCCGTCAGCACATCGGGCAGCTTGCGCGACCAGCGATCCTGCAAGGCCGATGGCGGACAGAGCACGATCTTGCCGGCCAGTGTACGAGCATTTTCCTGTGTCACCAGTTCGGTCGGCCCCAGCGCAATGCCAAAGCTTTCGTACAGTTCGCACAGCTTTATCATGGCGCCGTGCAGATAGATGATCTCGTCATATCCCGCAGCGCGCAGAGCGCAGATCATCCGCTGGCATTTGCCCAGCGCATAGACGCCGACCAGATGGCAGCGTTCCGGAAACTGCGCGAGAGAGGCCAGCAGTTTGGCGATCTCATCCTCCAGTGGCGGATGACGAAACACCGGCAGGGCAAAGGTCGCTTCCGTGACGAAGACATCGCACGGCACCGGCTCAAACGGCACGCAGGTGGGGTCCGGCCGGCGCTTGTAGTCACCAGAAAAAACAATACTCCCTCCGGCATGTTCCAGACGCGCCTGCGCCGAGCCCAGAATATGCCCCGCCGGATGCAGACTTAAACGCACCCCACCGATCCCGGTCACCTCGCCGTAAGCCAACGGATACTCCATGCCGGCATGATCCTCACCATAACGGCCGCGCATGATGGCCAAGGTTTCCATTGTCGCAAATACCTGACCGTGGCCGGCGCGGGCATGATCGGCGTGGCCGTGCGTCACCACAGCGCGCTTAACCGGCTGCATCGGATCGATATAAAAATCACCGGCCTTGCACCAGACGCCTTGCGGCCTCACCTCTATCCAGTCTCTCGGGTGCATTTCCACCTTTCGTCTTTATTTTGGACCAAGATACAGTTGCCTCATGGCGAAGATTCCTCCTCAGTTCCGGCAATGGTTCGACCAGCAGGGCTGGAAAATATTGCCGCACCAGCGCGAGATGGTTTCGCGCTACCAGCAGGGCCGATCCACCCTCCTCACCGCGCCAACCGGCACCGGCAAGACCTTGGCGGGCTTTCTCGGTTCGCTGATCGACATCACTGAAACGCAACCAAAAGGTCTTCACACCCTCTACATATCGCCCCTCAAGGCGTTAAATTACGATATTGAACGCAATGTCATGGCGATCATCGAGGCGCTGGCCTTGCCTGTGCGCATCGAGAGCCGCACCGGCGATACCTCGGCCTATCGCCGCAAGCGCCAGCGCGCCAAGCCGCCACATATCCTGCTGACCACGCCGGAATCGCTGATGCTGCTCCTGTCCTATCCGGAGGCGCGCGATATGTTCGGCTCCGTCGAGGCCGTGGTGATCGACGAAATCCATCAGGTGGCAGCCTCCAAGCGCGGCGATCTGATCACCCTGGCCCTGGCACAGATCGAGGCTTACCGGCCGGGTTTTCGCCGCATCGGCCTGTCGGCCACCGTGGCGGAGCCCGATCTGTTCTGTCTGTGGCTTGGCAAGACCGGCCAACCTGTCGAGCATTTCAACAGCCCATCGACCGGCAAACCGCCGCAGGTTGCGATCCTCAAGACAAAAGAGCCGGTCCCGTTTACTGGCTTCGTGGCGCAATATGCCGTCAGCGAAATCATGGCCGAGATCGAAAAAGCCGGCAGCACAATCGTTTTCGTCAACACGCGCTTCCAGGCCGAACTGCTGTTCCAGTTCCTGTGGGAAGTCAATGAAAACGCCCTGCCAATCGCCATCTACCACGCTTCACTGACCCGCGAGCTGCGCGCCAAAACCATGAAGATGATGGCCGAGGGACGCTTGCGCGGTCTGGTCGCCACCTCAGCCATCGAACTGGGGATCGACTGGGGCGATGTCGATGTCGTCATCCAGGTCGGTGCGCCCAAAGGCGTCTCGCGGCTGCTGCAACGCATCGGTCGCTCAAACCACCAGGTCGATGTGCCATCAAAGGCTTTCCTCGTGCCGGCCAATCGCTTTGAAGTGCTGGAATGCGAGGCCGCCATGCTGGCTATCAAGGCCCGCCATCTCGACGGCGATCATCCCCTGCCCGGTTCGCAGGACGTCGCCATCCAGTTCATTCTCAATGCCGCCTGTTCCGCTCCAGTCACGCCGCATCAGTTGCACGACCTGATTATCCAGTCTTGGTCCTACCGTCTTCTGACCTACGAGCAGTTCGAGGAACTGTTCCAGTTCGTCATCGATGGTGGCTATGTGCTGCGCAATTACGAACGCTGGCAGCGGCTGATCAAGCAGGAGGATGGCACATGGATACCGGCGAACAAGGCGGTTATCCAGCGTCACCGGCAGAATATCGGCGTCATCATCGAAGCCGGCAAGCTCAAAGTGAAACGCCGCCATGGCCGCGGCGGCAAATATCTCGGCGAGATCGAGGAATCCTTCGGTCAGTCTTTGCGCCCCGGCGACACCTTCTATTTCGCTGGCGAGATCCTGGCTTTCGAGCGCATCCACGACATGACGCTGGAAGTGCGTGCTTCTGCCGCCAAGGAGCCGATGATCCCCACCTATGCCGGCGGCCAGATGCCGCTTTCCACCTTCCTGGCCGAAGGCGTGCGCGCCTTTTTGCAGGATGAAACAGGTTTCGAGAAACTGCCGAAGGTCGTGCGCAACTGGCTGCACCTGCAAGCGCGCTTTTCCATCCTGCCCGATCGCAAAAGCCTGCTGGTGGAAAGCTTTCCGCGCGGCAAGCTGTTCTGCGTGATATTCTATACCTTCGAGGGCCGCCGGGCCAACCAGACCCTGGGCATGCTGGTCAGCCGCCGCATGGAGCGCATCGGCCTCAATCCCCTTAGCTTTACCGTTACCGACTATGGCCTGGCGATCAACAGCTTGCAGCCGGTGATGGAAGAGACCGTCTACGACCTCCTCTCTCCCGACATCCTGGCTGATGAGCTTGAGGAATGGCTGTCGGAATCACCGATGCTGAAGCGCTCGTTCCGTCGGGTGGCGACGATTGCCGGCATTGTCGAGCAGAACAACAATTCCGCCCGCAAGACGCTGAAGCAGGTGACATTCTCCACCGATCTGATCTATGACGTGCTGCGCAAATATGAGCCCGGCCATGTCCTGCTGGCCCTGGCTCGGTTTGACGCCGAACGCGAACTGCTCGATCTCGACCGCCTGACCGACATGATCCTGAAATTCCAGCGCCATATTGAATTCCGCAACCTGCCGCGCCCCTCGCCGTTGTCCCTGCCGGTCATTCTCGATGTCCGTACCGAACGCCTGCCGGGTGGCGGCATGGAAGCCCTGCTCGCCCAGCAAGGTCTGGCTGAAACGGCCGAAACCCTGATGCATGAGGTCGAAAATGACCTCAAGTCTTGAGATCGATTTCGCTGGTCATCGCTTCGTGCTGGATGCGGCACTGGCCTTGTACTGGCCGGAAAAAGAAGCGCTTGTTGTTTCCGACCTGCATCTGGAAAAGGCCAGTTTCCTGGCGCAGTTCGGCTCGGCCGTGGCGCCTTACGATACGCTGGATACCCTGCTGCGACTGGATGCGCTTGTGGCGAAATACAGACCTAAATCACTGATTTTACTGGGAGACAGTTTCCACGACCGCCGGGCATGGGAACGACTGGAAACCACCGCCCGCCGGCAATTGCTGTCCATTTGCGGATCGGTCGAAACCTGTCATCTGGTCGAGGGCAACCACGACCTGGGCCTTCTGAAGGATGACAGCCTGCAATTCACCACCGACATCGAGATGGGCGGCGTCATTTTCCGCCACGAGCCGGAAGACAGCCCTCTGCCGCAGGTGATCGGCCACTTTCATCCCAAACTGCGGACAAGCCTGCATGGTCATCGCCTGACCGGCAAGGTATTCGCCGTCAATTCCAGGCTTTTGATCATGCCGGCTTTTGGTACCTTTACCGGCGGACTGGACCTCTCCGATGCCGTCTTTACAGACCTGGCGGGTAATGATCCTTTCCAGTCCTATCTGGTGTTTAAAGGTACCATCGCCGCTACCGCCCGGTTGCGATATATGTGAAGTATGGCCACATTTCTGACGGGCATCAATCTGACCCCGATCGATCCTCCACCGATCAGTGGGATACGGTGCCTTTCAACTTTAACTGCAACTCGCTCGGATTGAACGGCTTGGCTATATAATCATCCATGCCAACCGCGAGACATCGTTCCCGGTCACCTGAGAGGGCGTGGGCCGTCATGCCAATAATCCGCAGATGGCGCCCACCACTCTGTTTCTCGAAAGTTCGAATCATCTTCGTTGCATCCAAGCCATTGAGACCAGGCATCTGAACATCCATCAAAGCAGCCTCGTATTCGCCATGCTTGATCATCTCAAAGGCTTCGAGTCCATTTTCGGCAACCTCAACCCGGTAACCGAAGCCTTCCAGAAAAGTCGTGGCGACAAGGACGTTGGGCGCGAAATCCTCCACAAGCAGAACGACTGGCCGGGTTTTGTCGTCCAGGGTCTGCTCGACAAGCTCAGCCAGATTGTGTGTCGTCTGTGACTGATCGCCGGATGCGATTTCGAGCGGAATGCAGACGGTAAAGGTTGAGCCCCGCCCTGCCTCGCTTTGCACGGAGATGGTTCCCCCCATCAACTCTGTCAGGGTCTTCGTAATGGCAAGACCGAGACCGGTGCCGCCATAGCGTCGGCTGATGCTGCTGTCCGCCTGAACGAACTTGTCGAAGATTGTGGCGACCTTTTCAGGCGCGATGCCTATGCCGGTATCCGTGACCGAAATGCAGATATTTTCATATTCCGCCTGCGCGTGCGGATGGCAGGCGATCGAGACATGAACGCTGCCTTGAGAGGTGAATTTGATGGCATTGGAGCACAGGTTGATTATGATCTGGCGCAAGCGGGTCGGGTCGCCCAGGAACATGCGGTTATCGACACAATCTCCTTCTCCGGTGAAGGCCAGGCCCTTCTGGTGCACCTGGACGGCCATCATGCTTGTGACTTCCTGAATCAGTTGCGGCAGACTGAACGAGACATGTTCAAGCTCAACCGTTCGGGCTTCAATCTTGGCGATATCGAGCAAGTCATTGATGAGCGCCAGAAGGCTGTCCGCGCTCAGTTGAAGCGTTCGTATGAACTCACGTTGCTTGTCGGTCAGCGGCTTTGAATTCGCCAGAATGGTGGATAGTCCGATGACGGCATTCATCGGCGTTCGGATTTCATGGCTCATGTTCGCCAGGAATTCCGACTTCGCTATATTGGCTTCTTCGGCCCGATTTCGGGCGTCGATCAGGTCCTGGATGTCGGTGTTTGTGCCATACCAGCGCAGGATTTCACCCGCCTCGTTGCGGTCAGGCGTCGCACGGCCGAGTGTCCATCTGTACTGGCCGTCAGCCCGCCGGATACGCAATTCAAGCTCGAACGGATTACCTGTATCAACCGCAAGCCGCCAGGCCTCGGTCGCGCGGTCCACGTCGTCCGGATGAATAAGGCCCTGCCAGTCATCATCTGCCGCGCTATGTTCCTCACGGCCCACGAACTCATACCAGCGGCGATTGAAAAACTGGCTTTTGCCAGCCGCGTCGGTCATCCACACCAATTGATCGATGGAATTGGACAGTGTCTTGAATTGGTGTTCGCTGTATTGCGCGCGTTGCAGCGAACGCGCACTTTCAATGCCTGTGGCGGCCTGGGCCGCAACGGCGCGCGCGATGCGTTCGCTGCGTTCGGTAAATACGCCCGGTGTCGCGTGCCCGAAGAACAGTCCGCCGAGAACTTCGCCACCTTTGGAAATGACGGGTACGGCCAGATAACTGCGCACAGGCAGGTGACCTTCCGGCATCCCTTTACGGGGGGCATTTTTTCCGTAGTCGCTTGACTTTGTGACATCATCCAACCGAACGACGCGTTCACCGGAAAAGGTCGGCGCGAAGATGGCCGTATTGCGCGGCATCGGAAATTTGTCGAAGTGGGACCGATCCACGCCGGCAATGGCGTAGAGCATGTAACTCTCTTCATGACCGTTCTCGACGTTGTAAAAAAATGCCCCAAACTGCGCGCCGGTCAGCGTTGTCGCATGCTCGGTGGCTGCCTGCACCGCATCTTGCAACTCACGGGTGGAAAACGCTTCGCCGACTTCATAGAGGGCTGTGACAATCTCCCGCTCCTCTTCCGCTCGCCGCGCTGCCTGTTCCTGATCTTCAATGTCTGTACTGGTGCCAAGCCAGCGGGTGATTGCGCCATCGTCATCACGCACCGGCAGGGCCCGCGACAAATGCCAGCGAAACGTGCCGGATGACGCGTGAAAAATGCGTTGCTTGATTTCGAACAGCGCTCCCGTGCGAACGCTTTCCGCCCAGGCCATGGCGCCCTCAGCCAGGTCATCCGGATGAATAACCGTTTGCCAATTCACCATGCCATCGACGACCTTCATATCGCCGACATAGCTTTTGGCGTAGTCGTTGACATAATCAAAGCGCCCATCCGATACAGCCGCCCAAACGATTTGGGGCATGGTGTTGGTGAGGATTTCGAGCTGTTTTGTCCGTTCGGCCAGCTTTGCTTCGAGTGCCCGCGCCTGACTGATATCCCTGGCAATCTTCGAGGCGCCAATCACCCGTCCGGTCTCATCCTTGATGGGCGACACCGTAACAGATATCTCAAAATGCTCGCCATTCTTGCGCTGGCGGATGGTCTCAAAGTGATCGACCCTTTCGCCCGCCATGATGCGACTGATTATATGCTCTTCCTCGGAATGCCGGTCTGCGGGGATGATCAGGGTAATGTGCTGGCCCACGGCCTCTTCGGCGGTATGGCCGAAAATCCGTTCCGCCGCGGCGTTCCACGATGTGATAACGCCGTCCAGGGTTTTGCTGACAATGGCATCTTCAGATGATTCAATAATCGCAGCCAGCCGCGCATTGCTCTCTGATATGTCCGAAATTTGTTTCTCCTCGATCATGTCAGGCTCCACTTGCGTCACCAAGTTCCGGATTCGAAGTAAAGGATCAATTAGGATCGCACAGAGGCAGTTACAGGCCCTCAATGAATAAGAAAGCCGCAAACGCGCTCACCCTTATGTCTTTTTGACAATCAGCCTCTCCATACCGCGCCTCAATTTATGGCGACGCAGTTACCGTTTCGTCAGTGGAACGGGTGATGTGCGTGAAGACGTTCCCGCTGGATTTCTCGATGCCCGTGATAAAAAGCGGCTGCATCAAATGCATCATGCCCCCTTGAGTATTTCAGTCTGAGTATTTTCGTACGATAATCAAGTGCCAGGGGCTGATTCTTGAGCCCAATCCGGAACCGACAAACCCTATCGAGCAACAGATGTATGTACGGATGTCGTTTTCACGACCGGCATTGTCGATGCGGGCGACCATTATATCGTGGCCTCGGGTGAAGCAGACCTCGCCTGCCGCATCACCCATATCCCCAAGGCTGCTTTTGATATCTGACCATATTTGTGTTTCGGCAGCCGCCTGTGGCAATGACAGCGTCATCCTGTGATTGGCGACGAGCGAATCCGTTTCCTGCTTCTGCCTTCCTGCCATTTGATAACAAGCTTCGCGTCGGCCAGCGGCCTGAATTCAATAAAGCCGTCGCCGGTTTCTGACGGCTCAAGACCTTCAATCCCGGCTTGCGGTTTTTCACCGATCAGCCGGATACGCGCACACAATCCCCTTGGGCCGTTCAGCTTGACCCGCACTTCACCATCAAGGGGCTCGACGCGCGCCGGATAGTCGGCAAACAGTGTGAAAGGCGCGTCGCCACAGGGAAAATAGGCCCTGGCCGCCAGCACAAAAGCGCTGCCGGCGCCGTAGACTTCCTGGCCGACCTGGCCCGCCGGACTGCCATCGCCATAAATATCTTCAAGCGGAATGGACAGGGCGCGATCGATATGACCGTTGCGGACCTTTTTCGCCAGTCCGTCCGGCGGCAGGAAGTCCGGATAGAAGGACCACAGCACGTCGAGTGCATAGCGGCGATATTCGCACATCAGCAGTTTCAGTGGTTCGGGCAAATCCTTATCACAGACATTCAGCGCTTCATCGAAGGCGGCGAACATTTCGAATGCCTCGTAAGCCGCCATATAGGGGCCATCGTGCAGACAGGTAACACCGAAGAAGTTGGCGTACTTGTCCGCCAGTTCGATATGAGATCCCCATAGCTCGCAATTGTGCATCAGGCCCGCCACAAAGACATAGGCCTGATCAAGATAGTGCGGATCGTCCTCCATTTTCCACAATCGCAAACAGGCCAATGCGCCCCATGCTGTCAGATTGGTCTGGTAGACCAGTTCGAAACGATCATCTTCCAGCGCTTTCAGCGCCGCCCTGGCCTCTTCGACATAGGTGCCATCCTGCGTCAGCTCGTGCGCCAACAGCATGACATAGGCGTAAAAACCGCCGACATCTGTCTGTCCCAGCCCGTCTCCTCGCTCCTTTTCGATCACCTTGAAATCGGGGAGATTGTACTGGATCGGCCATTTGTACTTGAAATGCTGCGCCGCCTTGACCGTGTAGGCCACAGACTTGCGAAACAAAGTATCGGCCCAGTCTTCTCCCTTAAGGGCCAGACGCGCCAGGTTCATCAAGGGGTGATAGAGGTACCACGAGTCCACGGCATCGGGGTCCTTGTCGTCACCGACATCCGGCAGGTAGCGGCGCAGGCTGCGCAATTTGTCATCGAAAAAGTCTTCCATGCCTGCGGCCAGTTCCGTGGACAGCGAATCCGTCTCTCCGATCGCCGCCTCATACTCCCGCAGCGAATTCAGGACCGTCATCTGCACCATGCTGTCCGGATATTCCGCGGCAACATAAGGCCGAATATATTTTTTGCCGAAATGATTTTCGCAGACATCCGGCGAGGTCTTCAGGTCGCGTAGTGTCTTTTCCGCGCGCCACTGCCAATCGCGATAGGCCGGCTCAGGTTTATCGAGATGCGGATAGATATCGGCCAGCATCTCGATAAAATCCCGGGCGATTTCGAACTCGTTGTCGCTGCAATGCGGCTTCAGACTGATCAAGGCATCGGAAATAACATATTCCTGACCCTGTTTCAGAGGATTAACCGGTGGCGAGTCTCCATTCGGCGCTGAAGGCGGCTGATATCCCAGCTCCGGCCACTCACCACCTACCACACCGTCGGGCCTGGTCTTGGTATCGATGAAAAACGGATTCAGGGCAGACAGGTTCTGCATATACAGAACTGAGCCGAATGCCGGCTCGTTGAGACAAAAATAACATATGCCTGCGTTCAACCCTCGCTGGCCCGCCTCGACGTGGCCCACCGCTTGACGTGGGTCGCCCTTGTCATCGAGCACGTACAAATCCCTCGGCCAGAAGACGACGAGCAATTGTTCGGAGGGTGTGAGGCGCGATGTCATGCGCAGAAGCGATCCACCCAGGAGCTTCAATTCAATTATATAATCGCCCGAATGTGTCCTGACCCGCCATTTTCCACCATCGTTCTGCTTTTCGAGCCTCTCTATGTCATAGGCGCCCATGATGGGAAATGTCCGCAGGGCAATACCACCATTGCCAGGTTTACGGACAACAATCCAGAAAGCGTCCCGGCCCTTATGGGTTTGTACCTGGAAACCCTCCAACGACCATTCACTCTCTGGTTTCGACATATCTGCCAGGTCGGGCGGCACATTCAGGGTTTCGGGCGTGAAACCTGGCACATCCGGATGCGGCGGATGTCTGCCGGTTTTGCCATCTGCGTTCGTCACTTTTCCCTCCTTGAGATCACATGAATCCACAGCACACCGGTGGCCACAGGCAGGGCCTCTGCAAATCTAAGGGTAAGGGAATAAGTTTGTCATTGGGAGGAAGGACACGTTTCTAATAGCGGTATAAATCCATTGTCGCTGAATGTGCAGCTTTGGATAATCCCGCTTTTTGTGAAGCGTTTTAACGCGCAGAAACCTTCGCCTCACTGTGAGATGAACTTGAGCCCGATCACACCGGCCAAAATCGCAAAAATGCACAACAACCTGAGCGGTCCGAGACATTTCGCCTGGAATCGTGACTAGCCCCTCCCGTTAACGTAGAAAGGTTGGGCATATCCGTGACATTTTACAAACATCCGACCGAATGGCTGGCTAAGCCTTGATCAGATTGTGCCGGATCGCGAAGCGCACAAATTCCGGACCGGAATGTACGCCCGCCTTGCGCATGGCGGCGGCACGGTGGCTTTCGACCGTCTTGACGCTGATATTGAGATGGCGGGCAATAAACTTGTTGCTTTTACCCTCCGCCACCTGCTGGGCGACCTCAAGCTCCCGCACGGTGAAGCTTTCCAGCAGGGACTTCTTGCGGTCATTGACCGCCGCGTCCAGGATCAACTCCGTGACGAAAGGCGAAAAATAAGGCCGGCGCGCCGCCAGGGCCTTGATCGCCGCGGTCAGGTGCTGGTCGCAATCCGTCTTGAGGATATACCCGCGCGCGCCGGCGGCCAGTGCCCCGTTTATGGTCTCCTCATCGTCATGCATGCTGAACATCAGGATATCGCTGCCGGGCAGTTCCTGATGCAGCCGCCGCGCTACCGTCAGGCCATTGAGGATGGGCAGAGACACATCCAGCACGACAATATTCGGCTTTTCACGCAGTGCCAACGCTACCGCCGCCTGGCCGTCTTCTGCTTCAGCGCAAACCTCCCAGCCGGGGTTTTGTTCAATAACCCGACGCATACCGTGACGCACGATCTCGTGGTCATCGGCGATTAAAATTCGCAACATTTTTAGGCCCCGGATAAAATATACTGCCAATCAATCATCGGCAATCTCATGGTAATATCACAACAATTGTGAATTGTATATATACACGCAATGGGTTATTTACTGAGCAACCACTCAGGTTAATTACCAATACGATCGTTATTAATGAAACATTAATATGATTTTTACTATCCGAATTACGCATTTTTCGGAAAGATTACGCATGTAACATTTAACCATGCGCGAAAAAATCGAATAAACTTCACCCAAATGCTTCCGTTACTTTGAATTTATAAGCCATGCCCCTGCGAACATTGTCCACGCCCGTGGCACTTTTCTGTCTGAATGATGGGGAGCCGGCCATCGAAAGCCTCACGGACAGTTTCGCGACCGCCTTGAGACTGGAAGTGCCCCCTGATCAGATCCATGGGCTAAGTGTCGCTGATTTGTTTGGCGAAATCGCCGTTAAGCCATTTCGCGAAGGCATTGAAGCGGCCATCGCCGGCCAATCCGTCTCTTTGCGCATCCAGATTGTTCACGCAGGCAGGTCCAGCCGCCGGATATTCATGTTTCATCCGGGCGAAAATGGCCATACCGGCGGCCTCTGCCTGGTCGCCGTCGAACGCCGCACCCGTTCGACGGCGCCAGCAGGATCTGAGGACGAGACTGTGCGAGGTTTGACCGCGGTCAACGGCCATATGTTTTTCACCTATGATGTACAATCCGGTGAGAGCCGATATCTCAATCCCGTCATGGCCCGCATACTTGACCTGCCTGCCTCGGGCCTCGACGCCGCGCATCTGATGCGCCGCCTCCACAAGGGCGATATCGAGGCTTTCAGGACCTGTGTCCGCGCCCTGCCGGAATTGGTCGATGGGCAGGTCGTCACCCTGACCATACGCCTGCGCGACAAGACCGGGAAATGGCGCTCCCTGCTGATCCGCGCGGGTGTGGCGATGCGCAATTCTTTCGGCGGCATCAAGCAACTGACCGGCATGGCGGAAGATTTCACCGACCAGCAAGCCCTGAGTGGCGTCCTGGAATCCGCCGCCCAGCATGTGCATGATATCGAAATCCGCGAACGCCGGCGCATCGCCCGGGAACTTCATGACTCCACGGCCCAGCATCTGGTCGCCATCGATCTGGGGCTTTCCGGCCTGGCCGCTCCCCGCCCCGATGAAGCCGATATCATGGCTGATATACGCCGTGCACTGAAGACGGCACAGACGGAAATTCGCAATTTTTCCTATCTGCTGCACCCGCCACAGGTAGCCGAAAACGGATTGAAATCGGCCCTCACCTCATTTCTGGAAGGCTTTGGCAGCCGCGCCTCCCTTCGGATTGAGACAATCTTTTCCGGCCCGCTGGAAACACTGCCGCCGGAAACCGAACGCGCGCTTTTTCGTATCGCCCAGGAGGCATTGATGAATGTTCACCGTCATTCGGGTGCCACTCATGTGTGGGTCACATTAAAGGCGGAGACCAGTCTGGCTTCCCTGGACATCACCGATAACGGACACGGTCTGGCGGCCAATGCCCGCAATGGAGTCGGAATGTCGGGCATGAAGGCGCGCCTAGCACAAACCGGCGGTTCCGTTACCTTCGAGAGCGACGACAAGGGTTTCCGGCTATATGCCAGATGCCCGTTTCAGCCGGAAATTGCCGACAAGACATCGGTTACCGATATGGGACCTTTCTGATCCGCAAAGTGATGCTTCTTCAACTGAAGCACTTTCTGCATATGGTCAAACTCAGGGACATAAGCAGTACGTTCACCGCCTGCCCTCTGTCAAACGCCCGGCGGAATCAGGTTCAGGGCACGGGCGCTGACAATGATGATCTGCAAGGCCAGCCCGATCATCAGCACGCCGAGGACGGCAAAGAGAATCTGCATGCCGACCGGTGTAATGACCTTCAGGATGGGCCTGACGAAGATCATGCACAACAGGTTGAGCAGCATGTTGATCAACAGGATAGCTATGATCGTGACAGTACGCGCACCGTCGGCGCTGCTGGCCAGGAAAGCGATTACCGCCGCCAGTCCATAGGGCGTCAGGATCATGGGGAAGACCACGTGCATGATCGTCGGCGCCGGAGGCGGGGCCGAAGTTGCAGGTGCGGGGGCGGGCGCCGGCGGCAGAACAATATTCAGGGCGAACAGAAAGAATATGATCCCTGCGCCCATAAGGAGGACGGGCACCGGGATTCCCCAGCTCCCCAGCATGACCTTGCCGACAAAACCACCGGCCACCGCGATAATGGCGCCTATCAGGGCGGACTTCCACGACAGACTGAATAGCTGGCCCTTGTCGAGCGTTTGCGTGGCGCGGGCGTAGGGGATGAGCATTTTCACCGGCCCCAGCATGATAAAGAAAAAAGTAAATATATGAGCGGCATCAACAACATAGGTCATGTTCAGCTTCCTATCTGAGGATCAGCCACGCGGCGCTGACAGCACCGGTCGCAATGATGACGATGGTAGATAAGGCGACCCCCAGCCTCGGCGGCTTGTAGCTGAGGGTCTCGATCTGATGGAAAACGGTCAGAAACCGCCACAGTGCCCACAGCAGTATGGCGATGCCCCCCAGGACCATACCGATACCAACGGTCTCGACATCGCGCAGCGCCCCCAACCCCTTGCCGGCCGGCGGCGCCAGATGGCTTTGCTGCAAAGTCACGGCGAAGCGGTTGAGCGTGATACCGAACGTCAGCAGCGACAGCGCCGTGCGGACATGCGCCAGGTGCGTGCGCTCATTCGCCATGTGAGAGCGCGCATCGGAGAGATTCGTACGATGTTCAGACATCTCCGTCCGTTTGTCGGAAAGATCAGTCCGGTGGTCCGACATCTTTGTGCGTTCTTCCGAGAGGTCGGTCCGATGTTCAGACAGATCGGTGCGCTCCTCGGACATACCGGTGCGATATTCCGACATGCGGGTGCGGTTCTTCGACAGTTCGGTCGAGACCTCTTCGTCCGGCAGATCCGCGATCGACTTGCGTATATCGGGTTTCAATTCCGGCAAGGCCGGTGGCAGGTCCGGCAAGCCTTCAGGCGCCGGAGTCGGCAATTTGGGCTTGGTCATGCATCGGGTCCGTGGCTGAAAGTCGAACAGAAGACCAGCAAACCCTACGCCACTCGGCCGCAACGCTTAATCAGGTGAAACCCTTGTCGCATATGGGCCAGGCATGGAGTTTTCCCCCTAAAACCCACAGTAAGTCACCATCCGGCATTTGCTGTCTTGCGCAGGTTTTCAGGGATTTACCTGTGTCGGCATCATGACTTCTGCGGATTGTCGCTTCCGCATTCGAGACGGACAGCAGCAGCTTCGACTCGGACGTCTATCACCTGACCGCGGACTGGTCGTTCATTCGTCGTGCATTTTAACGCGGTAAAAATACGCCAAACATTTGATTTTATTATAAAAATGGACGGCGCCTGGAGCCAGCAAGACAGAGTTAATAACACCTTGAATAAATTAAGCTATTCTGTACAAAAAACTTAAAAATACCCCCTTATGTCCCATCTGCTTTTTGGCACCGCACCGGAATCGAACCCGCACCAACCCTTTGTATTTTATGGCAATTTACCACACAAAACACACACTCAAAATGCAAAAGTGCCACTATAAAAGGTAACATAAGGCCGCTCCCGCCAACTTATCCACAGATTTCTCCCATAGTAATCAATTACCGGATGGCGTTTCCAGATTTCCAACGAGAATAAATGGAAGGGTTTGACTTTTACTGGAGTTGCGCTCTGTCAAGCCTGTTTCGGCGACGGTGTCCTATTCGACAGGACAACTCCTTGGCGGGAATCGAGCCAGCATCACCTTATCGAGATTTAACGCAATCTCGCTGCATAAAATTTGCACTGCGAGCGTAATCTCATGACTTCCACCGCCGTCGCTTTTTAAGCGATTGTCATTGGAGAATATCGAAATACATATTGTCGAAATCGATAATTGTCGTCTTTGCGGACAAAAAGGCACCCTGCCCAAGAAGCAAATGGTAGGCCGTTGCAGAAAGCCCCGATGAGACAATGTCGTGGAAATGGACTGAAGATTTGTTAATTTGCAAATCCAAATCTGGGATCACTAAGGCGTCTGCGTGCTCCGTCGTCCCGCCCACGCCCGAGTACGTCGCGACAGCTTTTAAGGCGCCTTTTGCCAGTTCAGGATATTCGCTTAGGACAAAAGGCATCACCTGACTATGGGGGAAGTTCGGGTCGGGCAACCGCCATCCTTAACCGTCTGGACAATTGTGGTAGGTGGCGTTTCGGGTCTGCTAATCCTGGCCTTGCTCTTCGGTACATATGTCGAAAGGAAACTGTCGTTGGTTACGTAGCCCCTGAAGCTGGAATCATTGAGATTTCGGCGCCGCAGCCCGGCCGGGTCATTAAAGTTCTTGTCAGGGAGGGAGACCACGTTATCGCCGGCAGTCCCCTTGTTCAGTTTACAGGCGAGAGTAATGGAACCAAGACCGGCCAGGTTCTCGCGGCGCAAATAGGCGAAATGGACCAACAGATAACCCTCGGTGCATGTGTGCGTGGGGATGCTTGCAGCGCAGCAGGCGGCGGTCGTTCGAAACTTGTCCTATATTCCGCCGTAGATGGTGGCGAATTGTCTCCGCCCGAGCAGCGCCTCGTTACAAGACCATCCCAAGCTGGCTGAGTGAACTTTCGATATCTTTCAGGCTTAAATTGAACTCGATCTGGCTGGCGATTTCGCGCGCTTCGATGAGTAAGGACTTAGCCTCGGGCAATCTCAGCCGTACCATCGCCAATCCCAACCTGTTCAATGCGGAGATCTTGCGCAACTCCAAATCAAAGCGGGTCGCTGTAATCAGAGCTTTCTGGGCAGCCTCGGCAGCCATCCGGTATTCACCCTCGGCGTGAAACAATTCGGATCGAACCAGTTCTGCCCGGCTTATGATCCGCGGAACCCCCATTATCCGCCCGTAGGTCTCGATCTGGTCTAAAACGATATGAATCGTGGCCTTGTCTGTACCCTGCCGGTCCTGACCGAGGCGTCGAACGCGCAGCCAAGTTTGAGTCAAAAGTCCTTTTTGGCGAATATCTTCGTGCCCACCGTTGGTCGCCAAGTTTAGCACATTCTGGATATCCCGCTCCGCTTCACCGAGGTTACCACTCGATTGGATCAGCAGTTGAGCCCGGTAATGGTAGAATATAGCTGACGCCCGATAAAGTTCATGCCTGGACAATGTCTCGCCGACCAGAGCCAATTGTTCCAATGCCCCGCGCAGATCGCCCTGGTATCCTTGGATCAAGGCCAGGTATCCCTCCGCCATCAGCGACATCGTTTCCCCCTCGTTGCCCGCCAGGATACGATTGAGCTGATCCCTCGCTGGGGTCATCTGTCCTTTTTCGATCAAGGCAACAGCCAGGTTTAGTCCGATATGCGAATGGAGGGCGCCGCGTTTGCTGCCCTCAATAAAGTCACGAGCGACAACCTGGCCATGCGTCAGCAGGCTCAAGGCGTCGTTTATCCGCCCCTGAGCCAAGGAAAGTACGCCACATTCGTTGTACATCCATACCAGCTCTTCCGCGTAAAAGGTATGTAGGACATTGGTTTCGGCTCCATGATCTACGTCGTTCCATGGGCCATCGAGTGCGACTGCCTTACGCAGCATCCAACGCACACGTAACCGGTGCGCTTCAAAATACCCGAAATCGGGTGTCGGAAGCCCTTCATCCGCGTAGGTACTGAAGCGCGAGATAACACCTACAGAATAAAATGACCGAAGCACCGCGAAGGCCGCTCTTAGTCGCAGTCGCTTAAGCTTGGTGGTCTCCATCTGCCTGACATTGTAGGTCTTTGTATATTCATCACGGAGCTTCGCCAGGTTGAGGCTCGGGTCACGGTAGCTATGATACGACTGGTTTTCGAAGCCGGATAGCCGCTCGATCAAATGGCGAATGCGACGATTTCCTTCCGCCGTCGGCTTTGGCAAATCTTCCGGTTGTGAGGTGTAATTCGACACCGTCAACTGATCGACACGCGACATGTCAATATTGGGTGCATTCATTCGGTTCAGGAAGTAGCGTTTGATCGTCTTCTGAACGGTGAAATAATTCTCGTCGGAATCGGTCGTCGACAAGAGTCGGAAGACAAGGCAGCGCTGAACCAGCAGATCCATAAACGCATTGAAGGCCGCCTCCCTTTCCAAATCCTCGATAAGCCTCCCTTTCCCGCCCTCAAATACGGCGATGAACTGCTCGAATTGGCGTGCAACGTCGGGTACGCCAAGCAGAGTCGTGATGCGAACAGGCTGTCCAATTAGGGCCAGTGTCGACAAGATCGCGTCCTGCAGGTCGAAAATCGATTTGGTTAGAAGCGCTTCTCGTCCCCGGACATCAAACATCCAAGCCAGGTTGGGGTTCACTGAGACCAGACGGGGCGGCCAGGGATTCATATGAAGGCCGAGGCTGTTGAACAGGTCCGATTTATAATTGCCGAGGACCTGTTCAATGATCGTATCGGATCGCGCTTCAGGCGCCTGTCCGGTGACAGCGGCGCTCAACCTGTCCATAAACTGTACGATGGGTGTCAGTTCAACGAGATCCGTTGGCTCCGTCGCGCTACGTCGCTCCATCATGTCATCGAGTGCGGCAAGGACAATTGTCATGCAGAAGCGATTGTGCCCCGCTATGGTGCCCAGTCGTGAGAAATAATACGCCTCATCATCATCGGCCCGCGGGAGGTCATTAAGGGTCCGCATCCGCAAAAACAACGCTTCCTTGTCGAAGGGAGACGGAAAATCATTTGCTGAACGTCTATGCGAAACCAATTCATCAAAATAGTCGCGTATGCGTTGTTTCGATTCCCCCCGATCTACCATTAGAAGCGCGTCATCTCCCGCCTGGCTTATTTTCCGTTGTGCCGTGCGAACGTGGTGCCTCAGCAGGCCGAGCAGGATCCGATCGGTCCCAGCCTCAAGTATCAAGTTTCGGAAAGCCTTACCTTCTATTGAAGACGGATCGAGGTTAAACTTGGCTTCGAATTCATCCCGCAGGCTTGTCTGCCATTCGGCCTCGTCGATAATCAGAAAGTGACTTCCCGGCTGGTGCCAGTCATACTTATCGAGCTCATAACGAATACGCACCTTCCCTTCGTCGTCGCGTATACCAATGGCGACCAGGTGCCCGGTCGTCGTAACGCTTCGCGTTCCGCCCTTCGCTTTTTCAGGTGTACCTTTGGACGCGACCTGGCCCGTTGAAAGCCATTCGCCTTGATGACGACCACCTTCTGTTACTTTTCCAAGATAACAAAAGGCCATCGCCACTTTCGGAAAATACCTGGCAACGAGCGCTACCGGCTGGGATGGTTCGAGGCTGTGAACGAATAACCGATCAGGGCCGGAACTGAACAGATGCTGCCGCGCGGTCTCGTTCTTACGTGTTTCCGTTTTTGTGTCCGCCGCTTTATCGCGCGCGAATGACTTTGGGCTATCTGTCGGACGGTCGGCAAGGAGATGAAAACCCATCCCCTCCAGTTTCCGTGCTGTCGATTTGCGATCGACCCGCCCTTGGTCTGAGCACAGAAGGCGATATTGGGGTGTTTGAGACTCGGGCGAGCCGAGCCGTCCATTCGTCAAAATGTCAGGGAGCGTTCCCTGATCGGCCACGAACAGGATGAAATCTATCGGCGCCTCCGCGTATTCCGGAGAGAGCATTGTTTCGATCAAACGCCTGACCTGGGAATTCTTGGCCTGTCCATTTTCATTGTAGAAAACGCTTAGGCTGTTCAAAGCGACGACGATCCGCTTCGTCTTTACCAGACGCCCACCGTGTCGTGCGCCCAGCTTGGCGAGCGCGGCCAGAATTTCCTTTAGGCGATCGAGCCTGCGATTTTGCAAGGTTTTCAGACGACGGGATACATCCCGGTGCTCGTCCTTTTCCATATTGGCGAGGAGTATCCGTTCTAGGAAATCGATCAATCGATCGAAAACCATGACGATTTCATGAGATGAACCAAGAGAAAAGAAGGCTCTCGGTACTTCCTTCGTCGCTTCGATGGCGTCTCTGTCAGTCTCGAAGTTCATCGTCGGATCGGCGATAATTCGAATCCCCCGGCACAGGTAAGCGAAACGCCGGTCAGAGCGAAGACTTGAAAAGACGTTCCCTCGCCCGGCGCCCCTCGCGCCCATAATGACGAACACTCGGGCAAGGGTCGGTTCGTCCAGACGTGCGTCACTTAGTGCGTAGCGCAAATTGATAATGGCGTGGGACGGTGCGCCTGTAAAGAACCGGTCGCTGCGCGGAGCCCCTCGCCGCTTCCAGCCATTGGGGAGCTTGAGTTTGTCGGCGTAGAGAGCTGCTTCGATGCTTTCCTCATGAAGATTTCGTTGAAGCACCATGTGTCTGGTGACTTCGAGTGCCGCCTTCTTCTTCAAAACATCACGCCCGGTCGGCGTGAATAATTTGACCGTTCGATGCAGTGGGTCGTGGCCAGCACCACTACCCGGTCGCGCGTGTCCAAATTTTTGGCGTGGCGCAGGTGCAATACTCCACTCGTTTTTCCATTCGGCCGTGTCGGTTACAAGACGTTGAAGGCGAGCGCAAAAGAAGCAGGTTATAATGGCGGACTGTAAACCGGAGAGAGCCGAACGCATGCCGACACGTGGCACGACATTCGTCTTGTCGGCCAACTCGGATTTCTTATTCCGCATTTCCGCAAAGACGTCAAATACCTGCTCAAGGTTCACAGCGAGATGACGCGCGTGAGCACGCGACCCCTCAATATTTGAAATTTTCTTGTCCGCAAGCATGACCTTTAAAGCGTCAAACTTTTGCAGCGCCGCGTCGATCGATTTATCACAGGATGCAAGCCGGCTTTCCGATAATGCGTTGAAGCCACTTCGTGTCAGATCGAAGAGCGGGCGAAGCAGGTCTAGTTCGATCGTGGCGGCATTCTGATCGGCCTGCAGCTGACAGGTTGCTGAGCCATAGTAGAGGTTATAAATGCCGTAGCTCGACATCGCTTTTGCCGCTTCTATGGCTGTGGCCTCTGCGTCATTAAGTTGCGGCAACAGCGCGATGGCAGGCCGGTCACTCAAGCTGTTCGCTATCTCTCCGTATGTCCGCAACGGCCGCAAAATGTCGCCCTCCCCCATGCCGACCCCCAGAAACAAGAGCGGGTTGGCGTTGAAGATAAGCCGCATCGCATCATCGCTACGAGATCTGGGATCATCGTCCCGCGCGTACCTCTCTCGATAATCCCGCTCACTCAGGACAAGCCAGGATTGCTTGGCACGGCATCTGCCGTGGATATGCAGTACCCGAATATGATTGTCTCGCGTGTCAGCCCCATAGGTAAACAGGTGTGCCGCCGCACCGGGTTCATAGGCTAGAACTTCCGCACGGTATGAAAACCGATCATCGTAAAGGCTACGGGACGCAAGGACTACAGGTTTACTATCCGCCAGCGCGGCATGCGCTTCGCGGTGCATCGGCATGGTCAACTCGTGATACCCTTGAGCTTCGAGCCACCGGTCGATCTCGCCATCGTAATTGAGGGTCAAGTATCGCTTTATGCGCAGGTCACGGGCCAATATACCTATTGGGTCTAAGGCGTGCGGCGTTTTTACCCGAACCTTCTGAACTGTCTCCCTTGCCAGATGTTCGCTTCGAGCCAGATCTGACGACAGCGTCCAGACCTCAGCTGTCAAATTCCGCTGTTCATCGGGTGGTAGTTTGCAGAAGCGGGCTTCAATCTGTCCGGGATTGTCGATTAATTCACCCGAATTGACAGCTAAGGCCGAGCGTATCTTTAGAATGCGTTGATGGTGCCGCAGCGGGTCGGGGAAAGAGCAAATCTCTTCTTCCCCGATCTTGCCAAAAAAGATCTGAGCAAACAAAGCCGCTACCAGATCATGATGTGGCGACGGGGCACCGGCATCTATTTCCCGCGGATAGTACAGTTTTTCGAGATACGGTGTTCGCAGACCGATATCCTCGAATAAGATCTCACACCGCCCGCGCTCGTCTAAAAGCTGCCACTTCAGTCTCTCGCGAAGATGGCTTCGCCCTTTATGTAGCTCGTCCCGGACAGAGACGGACGGCTCCCCGCCGGCTTCCAAGGCGAATACATATAGGCCCGCGTAGAGGTTCTCACAAATTTCGAAATATAGGTGGAAGTCCCCTTTGTCATATGACTCGTCAGTTTGAAGAAGATTTTTACCGATAAACGGTTCAAGCAGGCTTGTGAGGTTGAAACAGGCCGCGACGACACTTTCGCCACAGGCCTTCTTTTGAACCACGCGGTCCGCTAATGCCGCGGCAATTCTCGCTTCTGCTTCTGTCTTTTCACCGACGTCACCAGATGCGGCCTCGCGGGCGGCGTGAAGCTCAGTGATGTTGTCATAAGCCCATTTCAGGTACTGCCGATATTCAATCCCGATCGAATTATTGAAAAGTCGTCTGGTCGGATCGAACAGCTCTTCAAGAATTCCGTCGATGAGTTGGGCCGTATTGCGCAATAGATTGGACCAGCTCGGCATACCATAGGCCTGGCTGACGCCCGAGCCTGTTACCGCAATCAGCTTGCGTGAATTCAGGGCGCGCTGAAGCTGACGTTGTCCGTGTTCGGAGATCAAATCACGGTCAAAACCACCCTGGATCCGGTGTTCGGCATAGATCCACTCGTCGAATAATTTTTTCTCGATTGCGATGCTCATCCCCGCCCCAAGGTTGCACATTCTGACTATGCAACAAATCGACCAAATTGTTAACTTTAATTCGTGCGGGCCATTTAAGTGGTCTACAGACGTTTAATCGTTGCCAACAGAAGGCGAAATAGATAGCCAAAACTCCCGCCTAGTGCAAAAATCGGACACTCACAACGTAGGGGGCGGTACACGTTTTACTGGCGTAGTTCTCGTTTGTCTGTTTGTGTTGAATGCACACTCGGCTCAGGCTTGGAATTCACGCGGACATATGGCCGTCGCCGCGGTTGCCAGGAGTCACCTAACTCCCGAAGCCAAGGCTCGCGTCAGCGCATTGCTGCGTCTAAATCCAAACTATGCAACATGGACACAGGGCGTGGCCGCCGCCGATCGCGATCGGGTCGCGTTTCTCGAAGCTGCCACCTGGTCGGACGAAATCAAGAATGATAGCCGGTACCAGCGGGATAGCTATACGCCGACCGATCCGGCGGCAGCGGATATAACGGGCTATGCCGATCTCCAAATGCATCGGGGTTGGCACTTCAAGGATATTGCCTTCTCGCCGGATCAAACGCCGCTCGAAGACGCCTTTGCGCCCAAACCGGTCATCACGTGTTCGCACCGATAGGCCGCTTGTTAGCGGACATTGCGGCGATCCCACCCCATCTACTCACGAGTTAGGGCCTCCGGCAAATCCGGGGTGGTTCAGTGCGGCCTCCAAATGCTGAAAGGCATTCAGAGACCGCGGAGATGGCATAATTAGTACGGGAATACAGCTTGGAAGACAAACAACCATCCGCTTGGTGAGGATGAGGATTTCTTCGGGCTGTTCTGGCAAGTGCTCATCCCAGCCATGCACGCGCTCTGATTAGCGGCAATTTCGGCATAAGCTTCTTGCGATGTGATCAATCCTGCCGCACGCCGTGCGACCGGGCCCTGTTGGGCACTTTGATTGCACTCATTGAAAAAAGTCCCACAATTGGCAAAATAGTAGCCTTGGGCGCCATAGCCACCAGCCGCATCAGCAGTTTCGGCATAAGCGAGTGATGAAGCAGCAAAAATCGCTGCGGCTCCAAACTTCCTAACATTTGAAAGGATTTTGGTTCGAGTTTCTACGGTCATGAGGTTTCTCCATACATGGCGCGGTATTCGCGCACCGACACTTTAAATGGATGCACTCACTTTTTAAACGCATAAATTGCACCGCTGGATCACATTCCGTTGAAAAATCCACCCCTATAAATATCTTGCAACCTGCACGATGAACTCAATTACGCCCGCAAATAATTCGGAAAAATACCATTAGAAATCTTACAAAAGCAACTCAGGCGTGTATTTTCGTTGCCCCGCCTAAAATACCGTCTAATGTGTTACGAACACTTTGGCATCGTAGGTGTTTTCAAACGGGAGAGATTGTGAGGAATTTAGCAAAAATTGCTCTAAAGTACGGTGGGCCTTTTGCTGCGCTAGCCGTTGCCACAAGCGCTTTCGCGTCAACAACTTTGTCCGGTATCGACCTTCATCAAGAGTATTGTCTAATGATGAATAGCTCGTGCTAATCTATCGCTACTCGCGAAGGCCTTCGGACGATCAAAAAATCGTCAATAGTCATGTATGTGCCGCGTCGGTTGAAAATTGCTATAACGATAGGACTCAAAATCGTCAGTCCACTACTGGCTACATATTCCACTACTTTGCCTATGTCCCCAATTGATAGGCGGCCTGACTGGCTCGCGCTCTACAAATGGGGTTCGAGCCAGTGCAGGGTTACAATTCACTATCTCGGATTAGTAACCGTCAGCTCTCCAAGTTTTGAAAGGCAGACTAGCTCATCACCGCCCCCGGCAAGCCAGCTATTTTTTATTAGGTTGTTCGAACCCTCCAAAGCTTCGGTTCAGTGAGATCATCACAGTTGGAGCGAATTGGGCCATAGTGAAGCTCGATTTCAAGGCATTAGTGTCCACAACCGACCGAATTTTTGACATTCGCAGCAAATTATTGATCGTCACCCCCAAGCCAATTTTCGGCGTCAAAGCGTGAGAATAGCTGAAGCTGTCGAACGCGTAAGGCATTGTGTATCCCACAGCCGTTATAGCGCGGGGAACGGCGGTCAACATGAGGCTAAGACTATCGCCTTTCGGGAACGTATAGAATGCAATCAGGTTACCTCCCACCGAAACCGCATTTGAAAACGGCGCATTTGGCACCTCGCTCAGATCCTGATAAATGAGGTCAAAGGTTCCGCTCAGATTGACCTTTCCATTTAGCGTTTTACCAAATGTCGTCTCGCTGCCTAACGATCTGCGAGTGCCGACATTAGCCTGGCTTAAAGCGACAATAGTTTCACCTGAGTTGAGCGGGTCAGCTATAGCGTAGCTTACTGAGCTGATGATATTTTGATCTTCGGCATAGAACAGGCGAATCCCAAAGCTATTGCCGAAATGATCATTGTCGTATTTTGCATCCACCGTCGTTGTTTTCTGAGGCTTCAAATTCGGATTTCCCACCCTAACGCGGTTCTGATCGATATAGTCGGTATAGGGCAACATATCTCCGGCAGTCGGTCGTTGCAGCCGCTCAGTAAGGCTGAACCGCAATTTGCGTTCATCTGACAACACATATGTCGCAAACAAACCTGGCGTCAGATTTCCGTAACTTATCTTGCCGGAGCTCGTGTCCGTTCCGGTTTGAGAAGCTGTAAGGTTAGTATGTTCATATCGCAAACCGCCAAGAAGGGTCCACTTATCGCCGATCTCAACTTGGTAATTGAGGTAAATCGCGGAAACAGCCTGGCTAGAAACAAAGTGCTTTCTGCTATCCAACGTCCCTCCCCACGAAGCTTCCGAGGAATAGTCTGAAGCCTGAGTATCTGACGTCGTTTTAGCCCCCAACGACAGTTGTTCGTCACCAACGGGTAGAGCGTAATCCGCACTTAACTCGGTCCTGTTATTGACATTCTTGTTATCGTTGCTCTGCCGGTCCAACTCCGTTCCACCAACTATGGTTTCAAAATACGAGGTCGAGTTTGCCGCCTGTCGGGACGCACTCCCATAAACGGTAAGCATTTCATCCGGCAGGTCACCATAGTGTATCCAGGTTCCTGAAACAGTGGGACTGCTAAAACGACCATCGAACGCGGAAGAGGTCTCCTGAACTTCGGAACCGGACGACGTTAGCGAACGCCGACTGCCTGTATTTGTCGATCGACTTCTATTGTCGAAATAACTCACGCCTCCTTTTATCACGTCGCGCGGCGTCAAATCATAACCAAAATTGCTCATAATATTGACACCAGTGTCCGTACTTCGGCCGGTATCGTCGGTGCCCAAGGCTGATCCGTTGTCAGGCGCTATCATTTCATACCCTGACCGGGTCTTTGAAACGTCAAAGTTAGTATTCGCGGTAAAGGAGCCCGAAACTTTTCCTCTGCTTTCGTTGAATGTCAGGCTGCCCATAACGCTCCCAAGCATGTTCGATTGGACGGATGCCGAGCCAAATCGCCCGTTTGGCATGCCATGGTTCGTGACAATGTTGATTATACCGCCACTCCCCTGGGCATCGTATTGCGCACTAGGCGTTGTAATGACCTCGATCGATTTAATATAACTGGAGGGCATCGATCGGAGGGCTAACCCTCGATTGTCTCCCGACAGCAGGAGTGACGGATGACCGTCGACATAAATCTCCGCATGACGACCATGAAGTGTGACATCACCGGAAGGAAGAACGGCAACCCCAGGCACCTTATTGAGTGCGTCGGCGGCGGTAGAGCTCGTACTATCGACACCGTAGGTGTCTCGATCGCCCTTTTTCTTTTTCCCATTACCTTTGACAATAATTTCAGTCGCCTCTTGGGGCTGGTCAACCTCGGAATCCTGACTTTTTTTTATTCCAGTATTTGGCGCCGCTGGAGGCATGGAGTACGCTTGGCAATTAAAGGCGACCGAGAAGGCAATGACCGGGGCCCATCTCCCCCACTTCGCTGCGCACTTTCCGTGTTTACGCTTCATTTAAGTCCCCCTGAACTTCAGT